>Ga0074195_1002568_pt1 | contig 19742 bp, 19 predicted proteins | sample EPASupsiteHSE623_FD_64525 | JGI IMG/M metagenome (GOLD analysis project Ga0074195, IMG submission 64525) | Bioremediated contaminated groundwater from EPA Superfund site, New Mexico - Sample HSE6-23 | ecosystem: Environmental > Aquatic > Deep subsurface > Groundwater > Contaminated ...
TTGAAACAAAAAAAGACGAAGCAGGCTATTTGTCGCAATCCCCTCTGATCGGGGCGTTGGGTCCGGCGCATTTGCGAAACTTCAAGAGTGGATTGACCAGGCCAGTCGCAATCCCCTCTGATCGGGGCGTTGGGTCCGGCAAGACTTTGATGCAGCTTGGAATGAATGGGCAGATGAGTCGCAATCCCCTCTGATCGGGGCGTTGGGTCCGGCTCAAAGCAAAACGCCGCATGGAGGCGCACCGGGCAAAGTCGCAATCCCCTCTGATCGGGGCGTTGGGTCCGGCCTAGAAATAAAAACCAGAACTTGCTGGAATATTCCTGTCGCAATCCCCTCTGATCGGGGCGTTGGGTCCGGCGTGATGATTCTTGAATCCTAACAGTTGTGTTAGGACAGTCGCAATCCCCTCTGATCGGGGCGTTGGGTCCGGCTTGACACCTTCGGTGGCAGTGATGTCATCGAAAGATGGGTCGCAATCCCCTCTGATCGGGGCGTTGGGTCCGGCGTAAAAAGGTGAGAGTGGGCGATGAGCGACCACTCGGTCGCAATCCCCTCTGATCGGGGCGTTGGGTCCGGCGAAAAGAAATCTACCCGCACAGCCCACTTGATAGAGTCGCAATCCCCTCTGATCGGGGCGTTGGGTCCGGCGGACAAATTGTCATGTTACAAAATGTAGGATCAAAAAGTCGCAATCCCCTCTGATCGGGGCGTTGGGTCCGGCCGAACGGCGGCACGTTGCGCCTGGCGCATGGTGGGAAGGTCGCAATCCCCTCTGATCGGGGCGTTGGGTCCGGCTATAATCACCGCTTTATGCTTTGCCCTTGGTATGCTGTCGCAATCCCCTCTGATCGGGGCGTTGGGTCCGGCAATTCAGGCCTTGGTATTGTAAAAAGTGACATTGAAGTCGCAATCCCCTCTGATCGGGGCGTTGGGTCCGGCTGCATCCCTCAAATCTTCTGTGTATTCAGGCTATTCTGTAGGCTAATTCGAGCATGTCGGCAATAACGGCGTCCGGGAAAATCGATGCACCTGCTCATCCCTGGATCAGTCATGGTAACCTCCTTAAAAAGTACATCAAAAATGGATTCCTGCATCTCCTGCCCGTGCGTGTCCAACCGAAAATGGCAAAGAGCATGGCTGTAGATGTGCTACATACCCTATAGTGCCGCAAAGCCGACGTGAAAACGACGAGCTAGATCCGCCAGCCGTTTGTCCAGGGTCCAGAGCAGCGCACCCGAGGTGATCAGGGTGGAGGCAAGCAGAACCATATCCACCAATCCGTATCCCTGACCATAGAGTTGCTCCGCTTCGATCAACCCCCTAACCTCGTCCAGAGTGGCCTGTTGGCTGGGCTGTAAGAGGTTGAGGCTAGCCAGGGTGCGAGCGCGAGGTTGCGGAGGCGTCCCGCAGGCGATCTCGGCGATGACCAACGGATGGACGAGTACCCGATCCGACTCCAGCAACCGCACCAGCCTTTCATTACCATAGCGGAAATGATCAACCCACACAGAGGTGTCGACAAGCACGTTCATGGCGCCGCTTCCGGACGGCTACGCACCACATCCTCCATGGCCGGGGCCGCCGCGCCCAGGGCCGCCAGACGTTTAGCCGCCTGCACCCGCACATAGGTTTTCATGGCTTCCCGGAAAATCTCCGATTTGGCGATGCCGGGAGCTGCCATCTCCAGGGCCTGCTGGTACAGGGCGTCGTCAATGGTGATGGTGGTGCGCATGGGTTTCCTCGTCAAATGTGATGCTGAATCATGATACTGATTCGAATCAATTACGACATCACCGTGCTGCATTCCCCGCAACTATACAAGGTAACGGGGGATGGAGAAAAGGCGACGGCCGTGCCATGAATATGTGCTTGCGGCCAGCGGTTCGTTCACGGCGCTCGCATAATGAATACCCAACCAAGCGATCAAACCACAGTGGCCGAGAACCTATTTCATCTTCCGCAGATGAGCCTCAAGTGCCTTCCATGTCTTTTTCTTTTCCTCGTTTTTCTGTGTTTTCAGTCCCCATCCTAAAAATTTTTCCTTCAACGCCTCTGCCGCAGGCAAAGACAACTCACCGACCTGCAACTGGGCTTGCTTGAATTGCCCCCAATCCTTCAAACTGTGAATACGATCAACCTGCTGCTGTTCTTCCGCCGAGAGGGTTGGCGAAGGGGTATCTGCAGGAGTCTGTTGCTTTTGAGGCCAAGCAACACCGGAAGGCGCCAGCCACTTTTCAAGGATCTCATCTCTTGATGTTTCCCATTTTTTTGGATTGGTTGTACGTAGCAGCTCCGCAGCAGCCTTGACCCGCTCACCGACTTCCAGTTGGTTCTGGTGCTCGTGAAGGAGCTTGTTGTCCAAAATTTTCTGGCGCAACATGCCCCAGTCATTAACCTGTTCCAATCCTGCCAGCAATGGGCGCCAGGGGTAACGGCGAATTTCTTCTTCCTGCTGACGTTGCATCTCCTCTTGTAGACGTCGTTCGACATCTTGCGCGACAAGACCTTTGAAATGGTCGGCGGTGTTTTTCGCCATCAACACAAAACGGCCGTAGCCGATGGAAGTTTTGCCACCAAATCCCAACTGATCAAAGGCACGGGTGAACATGGCAATGATAGATTGCTCGTCATTACAGTCAAAGGGGCGGATGACATCGATCACTTGGGCTCCCTGCCCTTGCTCAGGTAAGGGTGAGGCGAAACAACGGAAGATAAATTCGGTCGTTTCAGCCACAGCAAGGAATTTAACCGGGATGGGATTCTCGGTTTCCAGAGGTCCCTGGTTGCCGGAATAATAGGCCCCCAAATGGGGGTTCATGATGTCGGTCTTGATGTTCGGCGTCGAGGCGGGAAAAGCATCGAGGAACACAAGTTGGCCTCGAACACTGTCCGATTTGCCGGTATTGGTGTCGCCAAAGTAGCGGCGCATGGTTGGCAATCTGTCATCAATGACCCAATTACCTTCTTTATCCTGGGGGATATCAATTTTGTCGTTGTCATACTGCTCGGCAATGTCCAGCGCATGGGCAAGCCTTAACACCCCTTTGATCCCACTGGCCGGAATGTAAGGCAGGCCGCTGTTGCGGTCGAGGATCATGCCGGTTTCGGTGGGGTGACCGGAGCCGAGTCCAGAGACAAAGGGACTGAGCAAACGGGCACGGAACTCCCAGACCATGCCGCCCCGAGCCGCCTCGGTTTTAAGGATGGAGGTTTGGCGGGCATGGATGGCGTCGAGCACAACAGAAGCGGTGGGAAGAATATGGAGAGATCTCTCCCCCAGCCGTTCAATATCCGGAGCGTACTCTTCCTTGGGACCTTTTTTTGTTTGTACAACACGAGCAAGATATTCCGTTTTGAGATCAACGCCCTGTGTACGCCAAGCTGTCATTCTGGAAAAGTACAAACCATAATTGGCTCCTTTTCCATTTTCCAGCAACTTGGCCTGCCAATCAGGGATCATATTCATTTTTGTCCTCCTTCTTCCTTTTCAAAGGCACGGACGTACCGTTTCAACCACTGGAGGAGAGCCAGAGCCTCCTGCTGCGCCAGCAGGTATTTGTTTTGATCAAGACCGGAAAACGATTTGAGGAAATCAAGATCAGATACGGTTTTCAAGCTGGGCACTTCCTGTTCGAGCCATTGCCTGATTACGCGAAATGTCTTTGTGTGCTGGTCTTTTTGTTTCGACAGCAAAAAAGCCATAGTCTGGCCAAGACCATTGGCAAGCACCATGGTCGGTACGCCAACGACAAAATTCGCGGTTTCCTTGTCGACCGGCAGGCGAAACACTTTTTCGATCTGCTCCAGGGCAAAAGCCGAACGTTTCTGTTCTTTGGTCTGCATGAACGTCTCCTCCTTAAAACCAGGTGAGGGAAAAAATGCCGCGTCCGAGGGTCTCGTCGCCGCCGATTTGTATATGGCCGCTCACCACCTCATCCTGAATATAGCCACGGATGGCATCTGCCTTGAGGCTCTCCTTGTCGTCACGCGAATCGCCCCAGAAGATAACGGAGTACATCAGGGTGTCGGCGGGAAGTTCCTCCTGGTAACGGAGCGAACCGTTCGCTGTGGTGCCGGTTTTCTGATCGATCTTGATCTGGGCCATGACCGAGGTGCAGTTGGAGACACCGTAACCGAAGACCTCATCGTGGACCACCAACAGCCGTTCCGCCTCTTGGAAAAAGGAAGTGCCCTCTCCGAGAGAATATGATCCGGTCGCAGTGACCTCCATGTCTTCCAGAAGGATTCGGTCACCCTGTTTGAATAGACCATTCGCCCACAGAGCCTTATCGATGGTTAGCTCCTGGAGACTTGCAAGATTGATCGTCTTCCGTCCGGTCAGGGCCAGGTCTTGGTTCAATCGCTTCATGACCGCCGGGCAGGTAATCCAAACAAAGGGAGCGACGTTGGAACGCATGGGAAAAGCGAGGATTTTGACGTCACCGACCGAGAGGGAACCGGCGTGGTCATTGTCTCTGGAGTCCGAACCAAAGATCAGCTCGGTAATTTTCTTAAACGCCTCTTCTTCAGGCTTGGCTGTTATCGAATTTTTAAACCGGTCGAAGTGAGCACGCAGAGCGCCTTTCATACCCGAGGCCTGAATGACCGGCCAGTTGGTGTGGCGCTCGCGCTGGATGGGAAGATCAACGACGCCGACCGAGGTGCCGCTGCCGGCGTGACAAGGGGTGACAGCGTAAAGGCCAAGGATAGATGCAGTATTTTTCATGGGTTTCTCCTTATTAAACCAGAGGGATACAGAGAGAATCGACATTGCGGTTGAACACGGCGCCGGCGGGCAGCCAGGTGGTGGTCGCTTTATGAAAACCGGCGACCAGGTCCCAGCCGGCGAGAGTAACCGGTTTTGCCGCAGCAAAGACAGCGGGTAAGACTTCGGTGGTGAGCCGCATCGGAGCCAAAGCGACATACAAGGATGCGGAGCAATCCGGCAGATTTGGGGCCTGGCAGCGGTCATAACCACATATCCGCTGCTCGCCACCCAGGGTGAGGAAACCCTTTTCAAGTAAACCGAGGTCACTGTCAATGCCGACAACCAGGCTCACATCTTGACGCAGGCGGATGTGCCCGGCGGAATAGATGGCGCCTTGCTGCACCTTGCGCTTGCCGTCGATGGCGATGCCGGTGCGCGGCTCCACATCATACAGTTCGCTGGCGGCGATGAGGTCGCCTTCAGCAATTTTACCCGACGATTTGTGCAGGCAATCCAGCCGCAGCCAGTAACCGGCAAGCGACTGAGCATCGACAGCACACGCCATGGGCAAATCGGTCCCGGCTGAAGAATGCAGACGGAGAGAGGCTGTGGCCGGGTCAGGAAGCGCGGCCTGGAGGATGGTTTGCCCTACCAGAGAGGGTCGCTTCCCCTTGACTGATGGCACCGCTTCAACAAACCAGTTGGCCGGACAAGGCACATAGACTGTATCCCGAAGGGCCAGCAGAATGGCGGTGACGCGAAATGGGGCTGGCTGCCCGCAAGCGCCGATACGTTCGATGATATCGCTTGGGCAGCGGTTGGCCTTATACTCGACAAAGGTTATGCGGCGCTGTTTGAGCATAGCCGTGCGCAAGGCGCCCTGGAGCACGGACACTGGCGGTGGAAATAGAGTATCCCGGCTTGGTTGCCCAGCTTCCAGCGGCTCGGAGCCCCGAAAAAACAAGGTGTCGACAGGGGTAATTTGATACCAAATGGTCATACGTTCCTCCTTGCTGCTGGCAGGGCAAGAAAATGGGCGATGATTGCAGCTTCCGGGTTATACCAACCTGGCTGGTCGGAAACACTCCGCACCATCAGCCCCGCCAGTCGCCGGGCAAACAAATTTTTCTCGTTATCATTGAGTTTCTTCCCGGAATGGCCAACCTCGTAGGCAATCAGGCTGACGACCTTTTCCCGGTTCGCTGCCAGGGCTGCTTCACTAACAACCAGCGGCGCGAGCGCCTGTTCGAGATCACCCAACCGGTACAACAGGCTGCCGCCCATGAGATCGTCGCTGACACCCCGCATTACTTCTTGGAATGAGGTCAGCAGAGGTTCCGAATCCGCTTGTGCGCCGTTTCCGTCAAAATAGCGATTGGGTTCATTCCATTTCAGCCAGAGGTCGCGGTCGCCGCCGGATCGTTTCTTCAGGCGAATTGCCAGGGCGTTACGGCCAGCGCGCTGCTTGGCGATGCCGTCGAGGACGGCGTGGGCGTCACGCAGGACTTCCCGCAGGGGGGACTTGTGATGAGCGATGACCACGGCACCGGAAATGGAAATCTTTTCAGCTTGCCCCAGGTGCAAGCCCAATCTGCCAGCGCCGGCAGGGCATTCGCCCTGGACCTCCACCGCCCCCTCGGCGGTATAGCGAACAAAACCCATGGTGTAGGCGCGGCGGATGGCATCGGCTGCTTCCAAGGCCGCATCCAAGGGCAGAATGGCGCAAACGTCATCGCCGCCAGCATAAATTAACCGGCCACCCAAACGATGGACCACCGGGGCCACACCGTAGCGGGCAAAGCTGTTGAGCCCGTCGGAAATAGCTGCATGCAGGGCTGGGTTGAGCAGACGGACCTTGTCCATGCGGTGTCGAAGCAACGAATGGGGGTGAAAAGCCTTTTGATCGAAACGACCCTTCAACTCAGGATGGATAACATCGCCCCAGGTGGCGGTCAGGGTTTTGCCGTTGATTAAATCTCCCATCTTGTCGCCGTCCATGAGCAGGAGAGCATAGTAATGGTCGCGGTTGGTGAAAGGGACGCCCTTTTTCCGCCCTTCTTCAATAATCGCCCGCATCGACTGCGATTGGTCATCCCCTGCGGGATCGGTTTCGGAGGCGTGCAGTGCGTCAATCAATTGCGGATAGTCGCTACTGCTGATTGTCACCTTGCCCGTCAACGCCTGTAAGTAGCGGTGGGCCGCTATCTCTGTTGTTGCAGGAAAGGTGTCTGCCTTACTGAAGACGTCGGCAAGGAGTTCCTCCTGGTTTTCTTTCCGTTTCATCACTCCAGGCAAAAACCGTTTCACCGCACAGACTGCGCAAAGGCGTTCGTTTTCACCAACTTGCGCGAAACTTCCCTCGCTGTTTTCCTTGCTGCGAACGCGGTCCCAAAAAGCCTTCACAGCTTTTTTGTATTCTGCGGCCTTGGTGCTTCCTGCCCGGTTAAAATCGTGCAACACTTCATGCTCACCGCAGAGTGGGCACTTCTCACCCTGTTGCGGTTGCCGGATGCGCGTCGGTTTGAGTTTGGCAGCGGCTAACACCGATTGCACCAAGGTGTGCGAGGTGCCATATAAACGAGCAAGCGCGGCACCAGTTTGCTTATAGGGTTTGGCAAAGTCGGCGATGGTCTCGTATTCGTCTTGCCATTTTTCTTGATGTAGGATCGAAGCAAGGGCATTTCGGTCGCCCAAACCGGCCAGGCGGCTGGCGGCATGATTGAACTGCCAGTAGTCGGCGATCTGGTGTTCAAACAATTCCGCCAAAGTCCCCCCACCGCCATGGCGTTTGACCAGGTACGCCGTAACCATGCGTGCCTGACGGAGCCATTCTTGCTGTATCGTCTCTTCAATGTTGCGGCAGATGTCGCCGGCATGAGAAGCTGGCGCAAGAAAAACGAACTTGTTGGGAAAAGAAGCGATGGCCGCGTCGTTTTTGCGATGCTGCCGCAAGGCTTGGTCATCTTCTTCCAGAAATCGTTCCAGGTGAAAGGCCTTGCCAATCCACGATTCCACCAGCGTCTGATCATGCAGGGACGGATACACGATATGGTCCGGACCCAAGGTTTCCGCCACATGGCGGATGCCGCTAAAGGCCAAGTACGAAAGGATCACCGAGCCGACCCAGTGGTCACGCAATTTACGCGCCCGACTAATGAACGGTTGCACCGGGGTAATGGCGAACACCACAAGCGATAGTTCCTTATCCGTGTTAGCGGACAGACTGGAGCCGATGGCTGAGGTCAAGCCCAGGTGGTGCCATAAAGGATGATCGGGCATGCGGGAGTCGGCCGGGAGCAGATCCCAGGCGCCACCCAGTCCTCCAACATTTTTTTGCCGTAGCCGTTTTTTAAAGGCAAAGAAAAGATAGAAATAGAGAGCCTTTGCCCACTCTTCCGGGGTGTTGTGCGGGTCAAAGAAACCACTCAACGGTCGCTGCTCCTTGGGAATTACCTGCAATTGTTCATGATCCTTGTCCAGGCCAAGATCTGAGGTCAACAATTCGCGCAGGGCGGCGTGGATGGTGTCGGTCTGCACATTGCCGAGGTTCAGTTCAAGAACGCTCCCTTTGACCAGCGGGTGGGTGAGTGCCGGCTTTTTACCGAAATCAATTGCTCCGCTCTCTTCGGTGTTGGCGCTATAACCCGGTAGCGCCGCCCTGGTCAGGCCAGCGGCCATCATGTCGGCATTTTGATACGTATCCTTTGTCGGCAAAGTGACGTGCAGCAGGTTGGCCAGATCGGCGGCTAAAGATTCGTGCCGCCGAATGTCGAACATCTTATGCACCGGATCGTGCAGCCACAGCGAGAGCTTATACTGCCAGTAGTTGTCTTGTGTCATTTTGTACTCCCGCAGCGGCGAAATTGTTTATTGGCGTCGAGTTGTGCGTGGATTTTCTTCCAAATATCGAGTTCCTGACCCAAATTGACATCCCATTGTTTTGGCAATTTATGGGGCAGATGAAGAATCCGCCCTACCAATTGGCCTTCTTGGTTTCGTTTGACCATAAGCCGCAGCTGGGAAGGCATGCGGCCATTTTTCCCACCCCATTTACTCAATTCATTGTGGTGGGTTACCGGATAGCCAAGGATATGCCGTTCATTCACCCGGTCTTTATCTTTTAGGTTTAACGAAGTGCGTAATTCCAAGTAATGCTTTGCCAATATTTGCATGATTGCTTTCCAGTCATACTCTTTCATCCCCTCAAATTTGGTTTCCCAACACAACAATCGCTTGGTAGCGTCAGTTCCCAGTTTGGATGGGTATTCTTTGGCAACAGCCAGCCCTACCAACACTTCAAGGGGTACAGTTTCATTGAAATCCCAAGGTTGTTTTTTAGAAAAAGAGTCACTGATCAAGGAAAGAGACCCCCAACCGTTTCTGGAACGCGACCCAATAGCCCCGAAGGCGTCAATCATCTGCAAAACTTCTATAATTTCATTGCGATACGATTTAGGCAAGGTGAGTGTCAGCTCTGCTTTGCTGCCTGGAAGGATGTACTTCTTGGGAGGATTGGACAGTGGCCCAAAGCCGAGGTACACGGCATTGGAGATCTCCATCCCTTTTTTTCCAGTTTTTTTATCCTCCACGTTTTTATGGTAGGTTTTCCCCAGGTTTATGAATTCTTCAACTGGCACACAATTTTCATCATCACACGTTAATGAGATTCGCACCTTACTAGCGCTGGCCTCAATTTCTTTTTTCTTTCCTCGCTCGTTACTTTCGTCCAACACTGAACCGAACAGGTCTCCTTCCGCCTTGCGCATGTCCTCAAGTGTGTTGTGCTGGCTCCCCACCGCCACCCGCCACCACTGGCGCAGGAGATTCTTGAAGGGGGCTGTCCGCAACTCGGCGTTCTGATCCGCACCGCCGAGGAACGTAGGGGTGAGGAACTCGACGGTCAGGTGCAGGGTTGTCGTATTGTGGTATCTGGTGATAATCACGTATTCACCTCCTGGTTTATGCGATCAGCCGTAGTTCGGCCAATTGGGCAACGATGGTTTTGAGTACGGATAAATAATCCTGGCCTTTTTCTTCGATATCTGTTTGGGCGCCGGCTTTTGCCGTCCAGGCGTGGTCAAAACCATTTCTCGTGTCGACTAAGGGTCTGACGATCCGCCTCAATTGCGGTTCAACCTCGACACTCTGCAATGTTTCAAACCAAGGCAACAGTGTTTCTTTATCGGTGGCGGCTTGGTCATTGAACCGCCAATCATCGGGTGCATATTGCATCATATTGACAAACACCTCAGCAAACCTTCTATACTTCCTGCCGTCACCACAGGACATCCGCTTGCTGTATTTCCCACTTAACCCAACCATGCCGATTGACCCCACCATTTCCCGCATGGCAGTAAATGCCTGCATGAACAAGCGGTGTTCATGCAGCACGCGGATAATCTCCAGTTGACTCTGGAAATAGGCCACATCGTAACGACCGCTGGGCGGATAACCCGTTGCAAGAGCACTGAACTTTTTCCAAACCAAATCGAGCATGACGCGGGCAGAACCAGCCACCTGGTTGCGGGCCTGTTCGACCCGCTCCAGGGCTGCGCTGACCTTCCTGCCGATGTTGTTGACATCGACATTGCGGATGCAGTCGGTCATTTCCTCGAACGCCTTGATTAGATTTCCATCGGCCAGAGGTTGGAGCGCCTGAACTCCGGTGGTTTTCGCCAGGTCACCCAACTTGCGGGCATCGGCCTCGTCGGCCAGCCGGGATACGGCCTCGGCCCAATCATCGATGACATAAAAATCACGCATGTCGATGATAGGATGCTCCTTATCTGGTTTGTCCCTGTCCCACCAGGCATACAGGGCATGAGCAAGTTTGATATCTTTTGCTTTACGCAGAAAGCCAATAGCGCTGGAAAAGACGATTGGAACCGACCGAAAACCGTGGGTAAAGTCGATGATCAGGGTGTCGCCATGGTCAATATTTTCCAGAAGTTGCTCAAACCACCCCCATTGATTGGCAGCAGTCATGTCCTCAGGCACCAAGAGTCCTTGTGGAAATGGATCAGGGATGGTTTGCAGCTGCAATCGCATCTCCTTTTCCATTTTTGGGAGTTGTTTGCTTGATTTCTCTGTGCAAAAAAAGATCACCCTGTCCACAGGTTCATCAGCCACCGTTTGCTCTTCAAGAAATTTTAGAATGGCTGTCTGCGCAAACTCAACTTCAACAATCCTTTCCGTTCTTTCCTTCCAACAGTATTTAGCTTTGGAATACGGCCCTGTTCCAAGAAAACTCACCAATACCTTTGCCATAGATTGCTCCTTTTATGCGGAAAACAACAATTGTTCTGAAGGTTCTCAATTCCGCTCCATTCTCATCTTCCCCAACCCGAACACGGTCTGCTTGCCGAGGTTGACCCGGCTGGCGTATTCGAGCAAGGGCACAAACCCGTTCAGCTCTCCCCGATATTCGGCGGTGCCGATCAGGCCGCTCAAGGAGACCTTCTGTTGCTGGCGGTTACTGAAGCGCAGCAGATCTTGCCAGCGAATCATCGATTCGGTGGTTTCAACCTGTTCCGCCCGAAGGACCAGGCCGCTGTAATCCAATGCCGGTTCACCTTGGCCGTATGCCGTCTCCAGAGCGGCAATCCGGCGCAGGGCCGCTCGGATGAGTACATGAAAGGGCAATGCTTTTTGCAACGTGTTGTCCTTTTTCAGCCGCAGGGGTGTTTCCAGTGTGCAACGCAGGATGCGCACCGGCTCTGATGGAGGAACGCCCAATGACAGTTCGGAAACACTGGGGGCGTGGTGCAACCGCCCACTTTCGCTGTCGAATATGGGCGTGTCGCTCTCCTCGAGTTTTTCAACAATAAACCGACCCATATCATGCCTGGTCGCCGCACCGATCCCCTCCTCTCCCATCTTTTGTACGCTATGGACGATATGGGGCAGGAAATCGATGCCACGACCAAACAGCAGCAGGTCAAAGGACCATCCATTATCAGCCAGTTGCTGAGCGCTGGTGTTGTTACCTGGTTGCAGAACATAGGGATGCGGCCGGGCATTGACCTGTCGCACGGCGGTGTCCGTGTACCGCTCCGTTTCAAAAATCCAGGCATAGGCACAACGATGCCGCAGAATGCAATCGGCGCAGGCTTGATTTTTCAGGGCACAACTGCTCTTTTTCAACGCCCAGCCAAAGGCGCCGCGCAGAGTTGATCCAAGGTAATCGGGCAGTTTGGCTTCCGACGTCCAGCGACAATGAAAGGTGAGACGATGTAACGGTATGGTCATAGTTCCTCGCTTGTTCTTTTCTCGTTGCGGGTCGTTTCCTCACACCCCATAGCGGCGGAAGCGCACATGGTCGAAGGTGTGCTCCAGTTTGACCCGGCGATCATCGAGGCGCTCTTCGTGGGCGTGGCGTTCGGTGGTGGCATAGATCGGGATGAGATTACGTTCCAGGGCAAAACGAACCAGCAAGTAACAGGCGCCAAAGTCCCCTTGAATGAGCACGAAATCCTCTGGTTGTGCATAGGTTGCCAACCAGTCGCACATGGGCTGGAGCCAGGGTTGCAGGCTGGCAACATTCGGCGGGATGTTGGCCCATTGGCGGCGCAGTTCCAGGGGTGGCTCAAGGATGCTGTCAACGCCCAATTCGCTGCGGGCGTTCTCCTGCTGGCTGAGGGTAAAGGTATGGTTGAACACTAAAAAAAGTTTCGGCATAATGGCCTTGTTCCTGGGCAGGTATCGGTTGGTGCGTGTGAACCCCGTGTTCTTGTCTCTGCCCTCTCTTACGGGCACGGTTGCTGTTTTTTGGAAACCGTACTGATTTTTTAAATGGTGAACCCAAAAACTCCGTTTGCAGAAATGAGATCTCTCTCTTCGTTCGAGATGACACCCGGATGGTGCAACATTCTTCGGATCAAACCGCAATTACGTTGTTATCAAGGGTAAAGATACAACGTAAGGGATCTCAAATTGAGATCCATGAGTTGAGGTTCAATGGTAGTCACATTTTTTTATCGATAGCTGAATGGAAAATATCGGCCGGGGTTGGTCAATACGGCTCCCAGTGCCTGCTCTGGGGCAGCGAGATCCATAAGTGGTTGAAAATGTGGCTGGTGCAATGCACCGCTCGCCCGAATCCTTTGCAAAACTTCGCTACAGGATACAAGGACGCCGGCATTGCTAGGGCTGATGCCATGCAGGGCGGCCAACGGCAATAAGGCCATGGGAACCATGGTAATGCCACCATTCAGACAGGCCTCGGTGCAACGATACAACAACGTCGTACCTTGATCAGGCAACCCGGCGGCAAGAAACAGTTGCCCGAGATTGTAGGCGGTCAATTGCCAGGGATGCGAAAGCCGGCTGGGTATCATCGTGGCCAGCAGGCGGCACCCATCAGGCTGTGCCTCAATTAGGCCGGCATGGACCAACTCCGCCAACAGACGGCAGACGATGGCGACCTGAAAGGGGCTATGCTCCGTGGCGTTTTGCTGCTGGCACCGCACCGCCTCGATCCATTGCTGGGGGCCGTTATCAGCAGGCAACCCCAAGTATCGGTTGAGCAATTCGAATGCTTCCTGATAGTGGCGGCCATCAATGCGATTGTAGATCTGATAGGCCAACAGCCGCAGGCTTTCCCGGTGATGCTCCCGGCCAAAGGCGGCCTCCGCCAGACGGATACATTCGTCAAACTGCTGCTGATACGCGAGCCCGCAAAATCCGTAGTTCTGTGCCAGGGTGCCGTACAGTGCACCGAGGGCGCGATTATCGCGTTGATCAATCTGATGGATCTGTTGTTCCAGGTTGAGGTGCCGCGCAAAATCATCCGGCGGTTCGGGCCGGAAATCGTAGCGATTGAAGCGAGCGGTGATAAAGCCGTGATTGGCACAATCGCTTCTTTTGCCACCACCCATCCTCTGCGCCAGGTCTTGGGCCAAGGCAATCCAGGCCTGCCCGTCGGCCACGGCTCCGCTGCGATTGGCGCAGGCGATCCGTGCCACGCACCATCGATAAGCAGCGATTGCCTCATCCGTCTCTTGCCGGCCAATGGCGGCAATCTCCTGCACATCAAACAGATCCGCAATATGCGCGGCCCGTTCCGGATCATCGGCGCAGGCCGCCAGGCAATGGGCGAGTGCGGGGAGCAACTGATGGCGCTCTTTTTTCAAGCGGGCAAGCAGTTCCTGCCCCATGGCAAAGTTGAGCAATCCCAAGGGTAAAAATCTGAACTGAGAGAGAAATAGGCTGGGATGAACCAGGCAGGCCCGGTAGTGGACAACATCGGCGCCATCGGCTCCCCCCTGCATGCAGTCCAGGGCGAAAAGTGCCTGTGTCAGATCAGCGCATCGCACCACTTTGGCATCAGTCATGGTGTCGATCAGGCCAGAGTCGGGATAGACGAGCATTTTTAGCGCATGTGCTACCTGGCCGTATTTGAAATCCTCACCGCGAACAGGGAGTATGCGTCCATCCGCAGATAGGCCGCCACTGGCATACACCCGTTCGGGCCAGTGTTTACCCTGATCCGCAAGCAACATGCCCAGGGCAAGGGGAAGCCCCAGAGAGCCGCCGGTGAGCGGTGGATCATCGGGATGCTGGAGCATGATGGCTAAAAAGCCATTGTCCGAAAAAGCGTCATGGGACTGGATGGCGGCCAATGCGGCATTGGCGGCGGCTTTGCTGCTGACCTCGGGCTGCGGCTCGCCGATGAAGGAAAAATCGCGCGGTGGTGGTACACGTCCCAGCAATATCCAGGTTGTCGAAGCGTTTTGCTCTTGGCAAGTGAGGATGGGCACGCAGAGCCAATGGGCCTGGAGAAGCATCTCCTCTGTGTAACCGGGGATACTGGAAATGACGCGCAACGGAAGTTCTCCGGGCTGCGGTCGCAAGGAGGGAGGGAGCGCCAACGTGGACAGCAGATGACGGTTGAACAAGGGAGCGAGGCCCTGGTGGTCGGCCCGGTGGTGCAATTCTGTCATCAATGCTGTCGGAGGCAAGGGTGCCGGGCAGGGATGGCGAAGATGACGGCTCGCTATCAGAGAAGTTGCACGAAGTAAAACGAGTAGATTAGGCCAGTAGTCTCCTCCGGCAGACTTCATCCCTGGAGCTCACGGAGTAGACGCACAACGAGGCGGGCAGGTGGCAGAGTTTGTTGTGGTGTCAGGGAGAATGTCGCCCAGAAAAAGTCACCGTCGTGGCCCGAATTTTCGGGCAAGGGCTCTATCAATTCGCTCCCGGCCTGCCAACGCAGGAGCCAGGTCAGTTTACCGGAAGGAAGAGATGACGCTGAACCGGTGACGGTCAGCAGGCCCTTGGCATAGTCGCGGGATGAAAGGGTAAGCGGGAGTAGTTCAACTCCAGTAAGGCAGCCTTGCTCGGCCGTAAAGGACAAGGCTGAGGTGGTTTCGTCGTCGGCAGCGGCCAAAGGGAGACGTTGCGGGTCGGGTTCAGCCCAGCATAACAGTTCAAGGGGCGAGCGTGTTGAGGGAATGATGGCGCCAAACCGCAGGGGTAGACGTTGCAAGTCTCGGAGGATGGCCTGACTGTCGGTCCCGGCAAAGAGGACTGCAAGGTCGTGTTCATGGTGCTCCATCAGTTGAGAAACGGCACGACTGCTGAAAAAATAGCCGGTCTCCACCTCCATTTGGCGGAAGAACCATAGGAGCGAACCTGGTTTCGGCGAAAATTGCTCCTGCTCTAACCGCTGCTGTACGGTCTCGACTACGGACGCATCAACGCGGCCCAGACACAAACCCACATCATCTTGCCGCAGGGTGTAACAATTCCACGGCTGGGCAAATCCTTGAAAGCCTGTGTCCAAGAGAACATCGTCCGGCCCGGCGAGATCCAGGTCTCCATAGGTTTGACTGACAAAGACCGATTGTGCATCCGGGCAGGAAAGAATCAGCACGATGGGTGGATTGTAATAGCGCGCTTTGGGTCCCCACCCGGCGAGTTTCGGGTGCAAAGTATATAGTTGACCAGGGAGGAGCAGTGGCGGTGGCTGCGGTTCGAGGACATCCAATTCCGGAATCGGACACTCGGGCAAGTCCAAGGCTTCCCGACACCAGGGACACAATGCAAGATGATCGCGCAAGCGGTCATCCGCCGGCTTGACCAGCATATGGTCTGGCGGGCAGCACCGTAGGCGCCAGGCCTGCTGCCAGGCTGGGTGCTCGGGGTAAGCACGGTGGGGAGCGAGTGATTCCATTAGTTTCGAAACAAAAAAAGTAAACTCAGGTTTTGTCTTGTGTTACGGACACAACACCCTCTTTTTGGCACAAGCGTTTTATTTCTTCGATAAAAGCCCGGGCCACTTCCTCCGGCAATTCAGACAGCGGCAATCCTGGCCAGTTGCCGCTAAACTGCTGTAAAGAGCGCACTGCTTTTTGGTAGTAGGCATACGCCTTGTTGTGATCGGCAAGGCCAAGACGCTCGGCGATGCTTTCGTATTTGAGCGGCGGATCGGTCAGACGTAAAATAAACACCTGCCGTTGTTCCATGGGCCACGTTGCCGCTAATTGCGCCGCCAATGGCGCCACGGATTGCAACGCACTGAGACGTTGTAAGCGGTCTTCCGGGGATTCACGATCATCGGCCAGTTGATCGGTGCAATTGGAATCACCGCCCTCCTGGCGCAAGGGATTGTTCAGCCAGGGGTGGTGATCAGCAATGTACCGGCATAAGGAACGGATTGGTATGGCGACGGCCGCAGTTTGGCGCTGCATGGCCTGTAGCCAGAAATGTTCGGCGGCCTCAAGAAGCCATTGCCTGGTAAATAAGAATTTTTCAGGGATGTGTTCGACAGAAGAAGGAGGCGGAAGCCAATGGGCGTAGCCGGTAGAAGTGCTCTCTTCCTCGGCTCTAAACGGTGCCGCCTGCTCCACATCCGTACCGGCGGGGGCATAGCAGAGGAACAGTGTCGGTTCGCTGATCACCACAAAACGTGTGCTCTGCTGGAGCGTCTCCCGCAAACGCCGATATAAGTACCCGCGTGGATTGCGCTCCTTGCTCCGCAAAACCTCGCGTTGCTGCCAGCAAAATCGTCCCCAGGCCAATTCAAGAATGCGGCGGAACTGCGCAGTGTGCATGAGGTGGACTATTTCTGATGACAGTCTCGCGGGAACTAAAAAACAATCAAGGAGAAAGACAACAAATTGCTGACATAGATCTTCCTGTTCACTGGCACTGAGAGTTGAGGCAAGGGTATCGTATCGGCTTTTGATCTCAACAAAACGAACCAGAAAGGTATAGGTCTCGGAAGATCCCAGCCATTGACGAAACAACCGCAGCAGATGATCCGAGGATGTGGTCATTTTTCAGGCCTCTGATCACGGATGCAGGTTTCAGGGACCAGGCCACAAAAACAAAGAGATTTTTGAAAACGGTGGTCCAGGGGAATGGTGAAGCGATACTGCTCGATGAGGAAAGAATCCCTGTCCATGACGTGGGGTTTCATCGCAAGCTCGCAGCCTTCGGCAATGTAACGGTGCTTGCGCCAATGCCCTTTCGATGAGCAGGGGCACAGCAAATGCCCGGTATTTCTGGCATGCAGAACAAAAACAGGGTGGGTGGTTTTCTCTTTGCGTAACGTTGCCGGAAATGAACCGGTATGTCGCCGGAGTTCTGTGTCGGCCATGCCGGTAAAGAACATGTGATCCTGCCACTGTGTGGGAGGCAGGGAGCGAATAGAATTTCCCAGAATGCTAAGATCTGGTTTGCGAAGACATCGAATGAGGTCGGTAGTCGGCTCTGAATTCACGGTGATCGGTAAAATAAGTTTTGCCTATCATATTGGTTTTGCCATTGTTTTTAAAGCGATTTTCTCTGCCCCTCCTTCAAAAGGGGGGCAATTTCCCAAATAAAATCCTGCCATGACTATTTTCAGGAATTTCACCCCTCATGACCATTGCGGAAAAGATCGATCGGTTCAGCTCAACATCCTTTGAATCCGTCAGAATGGTTTGACCAGTTGCTTATTTACCACCGCCCTTCGATGGACAATAATCAAACCCGGATCTCTCGCTAAACTCCTCCATGAAAGTTGAGAACGCCTCTACCGCCTGACGGGCATTGGCCATGAGATCCAGGCCTTCTTGTTCCTGGATTCCGCCAACTTCCTTCCAGTGTGCTTTCAGGTGGCTATAGGCCAGATCGAACTGTACCACCAGATGCAGCATCTGCTTGCCCAATGGGGAACGGACATCGATGAGTTTTGCTGTGGGGGTACGCCTCTTCGTCTTTTTGATTATCTTCTTTTGATTTGTTGCCATTGTCATTCCTCCAGAGGTATGTGTGGGTTATTTGTGCTCCAGGGTCACTGCTGTCTCATAAATGATCAATAAAAGGAGGCCCGGAGAGCTCTTTGGGGGTACAATGATTTTGAAAAAAAGATCATACAAACCAAGGAGATCCGAGCCATGGCCTATAACGATACCGTGCTGAAGCAACTGATTGCACTTTTGCCTCGATATGAATTTGACGCTCTTGCCAAGGTGCATCATGCGGGACAGAAATTTCGTTCTTACAACCGCTGGAGTCAGTTCCTGGCCATGCTGATCGGGCAACTTTCCGGCAGAAAAAGCCTCCGGGATATCACCGATAACCTGAAAGCACAAGGCACGCGTCTCTATCACCTCGGCATGAAAAAAACCTCCAAAGCAACCCTGGCAAGAGTGAATGCCGAGCAGCCCGCAGTCCTGTATCAGACGCTTTTCTCCCGGCTATTGAGCCGATGTCAACTGGCTGCTCCCAAACACAAGTTTTCATTCCAGGGCAAGCTCTATCTTTTGGATGCCACCGTGATCAATCTCTGCCTGTCTGTATTCCCCTGGGCCGAATTCCGACAGAAAAAAGGCGCTATCAAGTTACACATGGGGCTCGACGCCGATGGCTATATTCCTGCGTTTATGGATATGACGAGCGGCAAGGTGCATGAGATTAATTGGGCTTGAACCCTCAAACTCCCCAAAGGTTCCTTCGTCTGTTTTGATCGCGGTTTTACCGATTATGCCTGGTACAACGACCTGACCACGAACACCATCTATTTTGTGACTCGTCTCAAGAGCAATGCCGATGTTGAATATCTGCTCAAACGGGCGGGGCGCAAAAGCCCCGGTGTCACCAACGACCAGGCCATCAGGCTCAAAGGCGTCAAGGCTCCGCTCCGCCTGGTCGCGTACACCGATGAGGAAACCGGCGTCGATTATCGCTTCGTCACCAATGCCCACCATCTGAAGGCCAAGGAGATCGCAGACATTTACAAAGAACGCTGGCAGATCTAATTGTTCTTCAAATGGATCAAGCAGAACCTGAAAATCAAAACCTTCCTCGGAACATCCAGCAACGCTGTGCTGACCCAAGTCTGGATAGCCCTATGCGTGTACCTACTGGTCGCTTATCTCAATTTCAAAGCAAAATTAGGTGGTTCCATGCAGCGGATCCTCCGGGTACTGCAGCTCAACCTCTTTGCCAGAAGGAATTTGATCGAGATGTTTAAACCTCCTGCGACCCAACACCTTGTTTCTCCACAAATTCCACTATGGAAAAATTTATGAGACAGCAGTGCTCCAGGGTTTACAAAAACCTGCCGAAGCTCTAGTAGAGTATCATTCTGATCTATCAGCATTACATGCATAATCTCTCTTGACTGTCAACCGACGTGTGTCTATCTTATATTGATAAGTATGATTCCGCCCGAGACGGTGAGACAACAGACAATCAAATAACATCGCCAGCAGTTGAACGTCCCGCTCAACAGCTGGCGATAAACGAACCCAGTCCGAAGCCCTGCCCGGATACCGGACAAAAAAAATGATGATCCAAGTAAGGGCAGCACTGCCGCGATCTCCCCGACCATTGCCGGCGTTGCTCCGCTAGCATCCGGCCGGGATCAAATCGGACCCGTTGCGAGCACATCAAGGCAACGATGGTTCGTTCTCGTGGCCACAGGCCAACTCCACCGCCCCATGCACAGCAGGCGAAGGAGGAAGAGAACGCCGGTTCCTCTGCGGAACGCAGGCCACCATACAAAACAATGCCAGGTCACCTGCCCACATGGAGGCAGTGCATT
>Ga0074195_1002569_pt1 | contig 19735 bp, 22 predicted proteins | sample EPASupsiteHSE623_FD_64525 | JGI IMG/M metagenome (GOLD analysis project Ga0074195, IMG submission 64525) | Bioremediated contaminated groundwater from EPA Superfund site, New Mexico - Sample HSE6-23 | ecosystem: Environmental > Aquatic > Deep subsurface > Groundwater > Contaminated ...
ATAATATGCGACGATCCAATAATATCTGAAAAATGGAATTTAGCCCGAAATCGATTCTTTTCAGTAATTTCCTTTCTGATTTTCTGTTCGGCTTTAACAACCTTAGATAACTCTTGGAATGTGGCGACTGCGCCAAGAATCTCCTGCTCATTCTGTATGGGAACTCGGTTGGTAACAATTCGAACATCACCAACACTTTGAATCTCATCTACTTCCAACTGTCCCTGTAGCAATATTTTGTCTAATCTAGTATTAGGAATGCAGTTAGCAATCGGTTTTCCTAACACTTGCTTAGAATCTATCCCAAAAATTCTCTCGGCCGCCTTGTTATAGAGTTCGACGGTTCCTTGGTCATCCACTGCGATGATTCCTTCGTACGCCGCATCTAGTATTGCTTGCAGACGATATCTCTTTCTCGTTTCTTCTCGACGCAAGTCAGCGATTTGCAAGGCCTGCAAAAATGCTGCCTCAAGCGTCGCGCGGCTGGTTCGTAAAAAGGCACTGGGAAGTCCATATTCAGCTGCATAGGAAACTGAAGGTCCGCCCCCCAAAATGCAATATTCGCCCGAAAGTGCCAATGCTGCAAGCTTTTCCTTAAGATCTGGCAGACTTCTAAAAATCAATTCAGTTATAGAAACGTCAAATGCTGCCTCTAACAGTTTCTTGCCAACCAACGGTTCATTAAATATCGTAATAGCAATATTATTACTATATTTTTTCGCTTCGTTTAAACATTCAATAATGTCATAAGCCCCCATGTTAGCTCGTATAACAGGGATATCAAAGTTTGCCGACAAAAATTCCGCCGTTCCACCCCTACTCATGATGATATCTATGGCAGGCCCCTTTAAATCTTTGACTACCTGTACTGCCTGATCCATCCATCCATTATAAAATTCCACAGTTATACCCATTTCAGCCGCAACAGATTTTGCTAAACTAGATAAATCACTGTAAGGAGAAATAAATACAATTCGGCTCATCTAGTTTCCTCGCTTTTACACTAATTTTTTAACTAGCAATAATATATTAAGTGCCTTCTTGATCCAACATCCGCCTCTATCTAGTTTTTTCGGTAACAAATATATTTTTCCTGCGAGTTTCAACTCATACATAATTACCTTTCTTCTTGTCAAAGTTTTTTTAAAAGCAGCGCCCTTGAGTCTCAGATCCGATTTGTTACCGTTATTAAATTATAGTCCATACCAAACAACGCGAACTCCGTTTTTACTTTTCAAGTCCGCAGATCAAGAATCGCCCCCCCAATTCCACTTTATAACGGGTTCCCTGTATGGATATCAATGCCAGCCTTGATAATCTAATAGCCCATTTCCAATAAAAGAAGCTTTCCCTGTGCTATGTTGGGAAAGCTTCTCTATAAATAGTAATACTGATTAAGTATCTTCGGTTATGCTTGGAGTTAAATTAAAAATTTAGCAAACTACTTCAGCAAGGCTAAGTATCTGTATTGTATTCTCATTTTATTGGTAAGTAAGCTAAATTGATAATAGCAATCTGTTTTGCTAATCATGGTCCAAAACTGCAGCTTATAGGATAGACTTGCAACTTATGGTACTACTGACAGGGTTATTACGCTAATATCTCTAAATCCTCGAAATCTATACATTTTTATACTCTCAGCATAACGTGCGGATATTAGCAGCAGTAAACATCATCTCATGAGCAAATCGAAAAAGTGTGCAATTTAGGGTCCAAAATTCCAACTTGTGGTACTACCAACATTCATGATACACAGCCGAATCAACCGCCCAACATATAGGGACAAACTTGCAAGTTATAGTATACTGACAACCGATTATACTCATTTTATAGGAGCGCAGATGTCATATAATTCCGTCAAGGTTGCCACCGTGTATGTACTTTGAATTTCTGCAGAGCATTTTGAGGGCTCTCTATTAATCCAGCAGGTATCGATTCCTGACAGAAGGCCACCTTTTATATCGGTATTTAATGAATCCCCGATAATAAGTGCTTCCCTTTTGCTAAAATCTTTAATATGAATCATAACGTAATCGAAAAACTCTTTTGATGGCTTTTGAAATCCAATGCTTTGGGAGTCAAAAATGCCTTCAAAAAATTCATATAAGCCCGATAGCTTCAATCGCTTTATCTGAGTTTGGGTTATACCATTAGTGATAACAAACAGTCTATGGGATATAGATAGGGTCTGACATACTTCTAAAGCGCCCTCTATATGCTGACACCCATTGCTCAAAAGCTCTCTATAGATATTCTCCCACTCAATGCCATCCACAACTTTTCCCAGTCTTAACATAGTTTCTGAAAACCTTGATTTTAGTACTTCGTCTAGTACAATAGTTCCATTCTCATATTCAGCCCATAATCGTTTGTTGACGGAATTATATACTCGAAACATCTCATCGGAAAAAGTATATCCGTGTTGCTGAAACAATTTGTTTAAAGAGTCAGTTTCATTTGCGCCGAAATCTAACAATGTATCATCTAAGTCAAATAAAAGTATTTTATAACTCATTTTTCCTACCTATAAATATAATAATCTTTACTTCATCTTATCGTCGATTTACCACAAAAGATGGATTTACTATTTACCAAAATATTAATTACTTTTGGGGTTAGGTACGAAATAGCAGCTATAGGAATAAATTTGGACATATGGTACTACCTACAGAACCACATATAAAAAATAAAAATAAAACGCTGCTAAAGTGGTATTTATGCAGCGTCCTTCTTATTAGTTAAACATAATCTGTATTATCTATTTTCCGATAATTTCACACAAAAAGCAAATAATTTCATTTTATAGGGTATCAGAAATTTCATCTTATGGGTACTAAAATTTCAAGCAAAGGGCAAAATTTCAACTTATGGGTAAATCAACAAAGTTACCCATCAATCCGTGACAGGTCAGCAAACTTGGTGAACTGCTTATGGAAGAACAGCTGGACAGTATCAACTGGTCCATTACGATGTTTAGCAATAATAACATCGGTGATGTTCTTTTTATCTGTTTCAGGGTTATAGTAGTCTTCACGGTATAGAAAGGCTACTATGTCAGCGTCTTGCTCAAGTGATCCTGATTCACGAAGGTCACTGAGCATCGGTTTTTTGACTTGGCGGGATTCTACGCTTCGGCTTAACTGGGAAAGCGCTATTACGGGAACACCTAATTCACGGGCGAGGCCTTTGAGTGAACGGGATATTTCTGAAATCTCCTGCTGGCGGTTTTCGCCGCCCTTATTCTTGCCAGAGCCCTGCATTAGCTGCAGATAATCGATAATAATAAGCTTAAGGTCATGCTCAATCTTAAGACGACGCGCTTTTGCTCGCATCTCTAATACAGTTATACCTGCCGTGTCATCAATGAATACTGGAGCTGATGATAATCGGTCGGCAGCACTTACTAGCTTCTGCCAGTCCTTGCCTTCTAAATCACCAATCCTAAGGCGCTGCGAGTCAATCGGAGCCTCTGCGCATAGCATACGCTGCACTAGCTGCTCCTTGGACATCTCGAGGCTGAAGAATGCGACTGTTCCCTTTTCACGAATAGCAACATGGGAGGCAATATTAAGTACGAAAGCTGTCTTACCCATACTCGGACGGGCCGCAATCAAAATCAAGTCCGAAGGCTGCAAGCCAGATGTCAGCTTGTCTACATCTTTAAATCCTGAAGCAAGTCCTGTAATTCCGCCCTTTGATTCATAGAGTCCTTGAATACGATCAAAAGCATCAAAAATAATACTTTTTATGGGAGTAAATTCGCTGCCTATCTTTCGCCCAGATACATCAAGAATCAATTTCTCAGCAGAGTCGAGAATATTGCCGACTTCTTCATTAGCCTCGTAGCCCATGCCGGCAATATTTGTTGCCGCATTAATCAGCTGTCTTAAGAGCGACTTTTCTTCTACAATTCGGGCATGGTAAAGCACATTGGCTGCAGTTGGCACACTGTTAGCAAGCGAGCTTACGTAGGCGATCCCGCCTGCACCTTCTAGCTTGTCGTCCTTACGCAGATGTTCGATAGTGGTAATAAGGTCAACAGCATCATTTCTATTAAATAAATCAACGGCTGTATTAAATATAAGGCGGTGAGCTTCACGATAAAAATCTTCGGGACGTAAAAATTCGGCCACCTTGGAGATAGCCTCACGCTCAATCAGCATTGCGCCAAGCACGGCTTGCTCAGCTTCAACGCTTTGAGGCGGTATCCGGTCTAACACTTGTAAATTCCTCCTCATGGCTGTCGCTAAAATTGCAGCCACTCTAGACTTAGACGGTGAAATCAGTAACCTGCCGCGCAAGAGACAGGACTAATTTCACCGTTAAGTACTTATTTATAATCTTCTAAGCTATTGCTTGATCAGTATCCGTAAAGATGATTGCCAACGCCTCTTCTATCGTTTCTAGGGGATGGATGTCCAGTCCTAAATGACCGACCGGGATATCCTTCTGGTTCTCCTTAGGGATTACCATCGTTGTAATACCAGCCTGCTTAGCGCCATAAGCCTTTTCGAAGACGCCGCCAACTGCTTTAACCTTACCTTGAATGGAAATCTCTCCTGTTACGGCTATATCTTGACGAACAGGTTTTCCTGTGATTGCCGAAACAACTGCTGCAACAATTGCGGTACCGGCCGACGGTCCATCAATACGCCCGCCGCCAATAATATTGATATGAATGTCGTAGTTGGATAAGTCTTTTCCGGTAACCTTACGCACGACAGCTGCTGCATTAAACACTGAATCCTTTGCCATACTGCCAGCCGTATCATTAAAGCGTATACTTCCTTTGCCGGCTTCCGGCGAAGGAAATGCAACCGCCTCAATCTCAATTATCGAACCTAGATAGCCTGATACACCTAGGCCAAAGACCTTGCCAACTTCGCTCTTTTGATTTGCCTTACGTACAACATATGGAGTTAATCGGCTTACTTGGGCTACCTTGTATACCTCGTCTGCCGTGATATTGACATTGTCTTGCATTTCACCGGCTTTATAGAGCGCAAGACCATATGCATCTGTTAGGATATTAATAGCTTTACGGCCTTCTATAGTATATTCGCTAATAAGGCGGGGTACATCCGGGTCCAGCCCTACTTTGAGTTTTACTGCAGCGTTAAAAACAATCTCTTCAATATCCTTCGGGGTAAGCGGTTCGAAGTATATTTCGGCACAACGTGATCTAATGGCTGGATTAATATCCTGCGGATCGCGCGTTGTTGCACCTATTAGGATAAAGTCTGCCGGAGCACCCTCATCAAAAAGCTTCTTGATATACTTCGGCACGTTAGGATCTGATGGGTCATAGTAGGCTGAATCAAATGTAACTCGTTTATCCTCTAATACCTTGAGGAGCTTGTTTTGCAGCATGGGATCCATTTCACCTAGTTCATCGATAAAAAGGATACCGCCATGCGCATCGGTTGCTAAGCCTGGCTTTGGTTCCGGTACGCCTGTATCAGCCAAGTCGCGGCGTGCGCCTTGATAAATAGGGTCATGCACTGACCCTAACAATGGGTTAGTCATATCCCGTGGATCCCAACGGAGTGACGTTCCGTCGACTTCAACAAAGGGAGCATCTTGGGCAAAAGGGGTAAACCTAAGTTTTTTCGCTTCCTCTAGCACTAGCCGAGCTGCAGTTGTCTTGCCAACTCCAGGTGGCCCGTATAGTATCAGATGCTGAGGATACGGCGACGCCAATTTAGCCCTGAGAGCTTCAACCGCTCTTTCCTGACCGACAATCTCATCAAGCGACTTAGGCCTTACTAATTCCATCGCCGACTTTGTGAGCTTTTTCTGTTCAAGCACTTCAAGCATTGCATACTTTTTTAAGGTCTGAGGATTTTCCACATTATTAGAATCCTCTTTTAAAACCTGCATTTTGATTTCTTTTACATACTCCAGATGGCGCTCTTCCATCTTCTCGTTAATCTTCTTTTCAATTTTCTCCTCGACAACCCGGCGAGCCATCATGTCTGCCAGTTCATCTTCAATTTCAGCCAGAATCTCCGGAATCTCAGTGAGTGACGGTAGTTTATCAACTGTCGGATCCTCGAAAATAAGCTTCTGTAACGCCATTACCCGCTCTGGCACACTGTCTGACTTCATCAGTTGAAGCGCATCCAGTTTTCCAGCCTTAAGCACTAGCTTTTCAGAACCAATGATACCGGAATAAAGTCCATATATTGCTGCAACCTGCCGTTTGAGCTGATCGTCCTCAGTAGCTTTAAAGGCCACAGACGGCTGTTTGCTGCGGAGAAATTTATTGAAAAAATTCATTACAGCTTCCTCTTTCTATTTTGCAGTTATGTGAACCTGTATCCTAGCGCTGACTTCTGGGTGAAGCTTTATCACTACTTCGTAGCTGCCTAGGGATTTAATGCTATCCTTTAGTTCGATTTTACGCTTATCCATCTCAAACTTATGTTGGGCTAAGAGCGCATCAGCGATATCTTTAGCGGTTACTGAGCCGAATAGTTTGCCGCCCTCGCCCATTTTTACCGGAATGGTTACTTCTACCTTTGCTATCTGGGCAGCCAGCATTTTTGCTTCATCAAGTACACGCTGCTGTTTACGAGCCTCAGCATCCTTTTGCTGTTTCACGTTATTAACATTGCTATTTGTTGCTGGAACAGCCAGCTTCTGAGGCAGTAAATAGTTGCGAGCATAGCCTTCAGATACCTCAAGTATTTCGCCCTTTTTACCAAGTTTTTTAACTTCTTGCTGCAGGATTACTTTCATTCTGCTCACTCTCCCCTATATAATTGCCAACGAGTTGAATAACTCGTTGTTTTACTTCACTCACTGTAGCCCTTTTAACTTGTGCGCCAGCTACTGTCTGATGGCCGCCGCCGCCTAGCTGTTCCATAAGCACATGTACATTTACATCACCATGGGATCGAGCGCTTACGCCTACACCGTCATCTTCTAAATGAAAAAGTACTATACTAAGACGAACACCCTCGATTCTTAGCAGCATATCGGCAGACTGAGCTGCTGCCACCTGTCCATTATTGATATTAGGCGGGCAAATAGCTATAGCAACGCCGCCGCTTAAAACTTCAGTACTGCCTATTATATCAGCCCGCACCTTCATCGTTGCAAAATCTACGCGGAAGAGGTGTCGAACAAGTGCCGGATCAGCTCCAGCCCGTCTTAAATAGGCAGCCGCATCAAAGGTGCGAACACCGGCCTGAACCGCAAAGTTTTTTGTGTCAACTACGATGCCGGCATAGAGAGCTGTGGCATCAAGTCTGGTTAGTTCCAGTCGATCATCAAAATACATTAGTAGTTCTGTCACCAGTTCGCTTGCTGAAGAGGCTGAAGGCTCAAGATATACAAGCAATGGGTTAGCTACAAAGCCTTCACTGCGACGATGATGGTCAATGACAATTATTCGTTCCGCCTTTGCAAGCAGCTCCGGTGCCGCTGCCAATTCCTGGCGATGACCATCAACCATGAATACCAGTGAGTCCGTAGTCAACAGGCTTGCGGCTGCAGACGAACTAATAAACAAATCCTTATATTCGGTATAGTCGGTAAAAAGCTCAGTTAATTTGGTAACTGTCATACTTGGTTTGCTAACAATAATATATGCGGGCTTTTGAAGATGGCGAGCCATCTTGGTTACCCCAATCGCCGCTCCCAAGCTATCAAAATCCTCGTTTAAATGTCCCATAACAAGCACAGTGTCAGCTTGTTCAATACTTTCTCTAATGGCATGAGCAACGATTCGCGCCTTAACCCTGGTGTTTTTTTCTACTACAGTGGCCTTGCCGCCGTAGAACTGCATCTTGCCGGCAACGTATACAGCAGCTTGGTCGCCCCCCCTGCCGAGAGCTAAGTCAAGTCCCGCCTGAGCACGTTCAGCTAGAGCTGCAAACGTTGCTTCTTCAGCTACAACCCCTATACTCAAAGTAGCCGGGATCTTATTACCGCTTTTAATCGCCCTAACCTTATCCAATATTTCAAACTTGTCTTTAAGCAGACGTTCTAACGAACGGCGACTTAAAACAGCTACATACATATCCTCAGCATATTTCTTAATAAAGCCTTCCAGTTCATCCATCCAGGAGGTTAGGGCCTTATTGACTTCCAGCAGCAAGTCTGCCCGCTGATTGTCGGTAAGACCTTGCAGAACATCGTCATAATTGTCAATTTGAATATAAGCAAGCACCGGCATTGCGGCATTACACGCGACACGTTCCTGTTCGCAGCAAGTAATATCGCTAACATACAATACCATTAAATTATCAGCCCGGGTGTTCTCCAGCGGCTTATAAATCGCCTGATAATGTTTATCAGCAGCATTAAATACCTGTCGCCCTGATTGACCCCACATTTCTTCAAAAGGAAGCTCTGGCCATAGTCTTAAAACCGAATCATCAGCCTTTAGATCGTCTCCGACCCACTCAAAGAGAGTGCTGTTGCACCATCGCACTTTCCCATCGGCATCAACTATCACCATTGCAAGCGGCAGATTTTTCAGCGCATAGGTAGTAATTTCTTCTACACTATGAACCATTTTGTCGAGGTACTCATTAAACGCCTTTTGCTGTTCGTTGTGCCGATCGCGGCTGTATAAATACAGCGCAATAAGCAGTATAGCTCCCAGAACAGCTACATACTTATTGTAAAATACAATTACCAGTAGCAGAACAGCTGCTACCACTAAATAAATACGAGTATCTAACCAGAAAGATGGGCCTTGCGGCATAAACATATCCTCCCATAGAGGCGTTGGCAAACCCCAACATTATCTCGTTTATATTTTTTTCTTATTAAGATCTGGTTTTACGCCGTTTCTAAGTCTTCGATAATCAACAGCCATATCAAAACCGCCGGCAAAGGTTAAACCTTGGGTTAGAAAACTGCTAGTTAATATTACAACCAGTATAATACCCCTTGTAACCCTTGACAAATTGTATTTATCGGCAAGAAAGTAAAATAGAGCCAATCCCTGCACAAACAGGAACATACTTGATAGTATCTGAATATTAACAGCCGTGTTATAAAGCATCGTAATTTCTCGCGTTTTACCCCAGTACATACCGACAAGTGATAGGATAAAGAAGTACGCAATAAAGCGCGGCAGAGTCCAAAGTTTAAACGGTGGGAAGCCTTCGGTATGATGACCAAGCTTGCGAAGTACAGCCCGGGCTATCATGAAATTCAAGTACGTATCAACTACAGCTGCCAGCATAAAGCCCGCCGGCAGGATAATATTAAGCAGCTCCATTGTAGATTTCATACTGCCAGCAATTTGAGATAAGTTCTCTTCGGTCATGCCAAACCCGCGATATACCTCGACTGCCTGCTCGACCGCTTTAGCCAGCACATCAGTCTGCATTGTCAGAGGATTTATACCAAGGACGGCAGCACTGATCCCAAGCACTGCAATCTTAGACACGAGCGAGGCTAACGTACCCCATATCATAGCCTTAGTTGGACTAAATTCAGAGCGAATGGCATGGCCGAGGACGATACCAATCAGACCAAAGCCGACTACTACGCCTACTGCCTGAAGAGGATGCAGTAAAATAGCAATAAGCACACCTGCTACAGCTGTAGCAAGGATACTCCATTTATAACCATGGCGCACACCAAGCAAAATTATTGGAACAGGCCATATAAGATTGACAAAGGGCCCCAAAACGGGCAAATATGCGCTAATGATAGCAAAGATAATTGCGACTGCGGATAAGACGCCGCCTTCTACCATTGGTCTTACTCTTGTTTGTTGCATTTACCCACCTCTTTTTCGTAAATATCGTTGATATTCGCTGAAATCGCCAAACAGCTTTTCGGCTTCATGCTCTCGTTTTATGTTATGCGCAACCCGAGACGCAACAGCTTCATCCAAAGCCGAAAAATCTATTCCCAGGCGCCTCGCGAGAATATAGCAGGAGGTAACTACGGAAGCCAATCCTTCGCTAATGGCTTGCTCGCTATTTCGAGCAATAGCCTGATACAACTGGCCGACATTCGTTATCAATTCCGCTTTGAGAGTCTCTATTAAACGCAGTTTGCGTAATATGTCCGATTCGTGCGAAAACACCAGCCACCCCTCCTTAACCTGTCTAAGTAATATTCGGACAAGATGAGGCTGTTTCCTGCTATCAGTTAATTAAATATACCCTTCTAGATAGGCTGACCCAGTATATAACACTATATTCAAGCCTTGCCATACTAATTAAAAAGGCGCAAGAATGCTAGCATTCTTGCGCCTGATAATTGTTGACTTATTCTGCTGTAAATGGCAGCAATGCAATCATGCGGGCACGTTTAATTGCCAGCGTTAATTGACGTTGATGCTTAGCGCAGTTACCAGAAATACGGCGAGGCAATATTTTGCCGCGCTCAGTAGTGTAACGACGCATCTTGGGAAGATCTTTATAGTCAATTCCGTCGATCTTATCAACACAGAAACTACAAACCTTTTTCTTAGGTTTTCTGCCTCTTTCACGTCTCACTGATAGTTACCTCCCTTTAAAATGGAATTTCCTCTTCAGGGAAGACATCACTACCAAAGGAATTTACGTCAGGCGAGCCGCCCCCGCTTGGACTGCCGCCAGCTTGTCTGCTATCCATGAACTCAATATTTTGAGCTACCACTTCAGCGACACGCCGTTTCTGCCCATCATTCGCCTCATATGAGCGAATCTGAAGCCGGCCTTCAATAAGTATACGGCGTCCTTTGGTAAGATTATTGCCACAAATTTCGGCCAGTTTCTCCCATGCGACAATGGGAACAAAATCAGCGGTCTCTTTTTGCCCCTGACCAGCAAATCGGCTTACTGCCAGACTAAACGAAGCTACTGCTTTGCCGCCTTGCGTATACCGGACTTCCGGATCTTGAGCGAGACGACCGACCAATATAACCTTATTCATGGTAAACTCCCCCTGGCCTTATTCGTCTTCTTTAATGATCATATGCTTCAGAATCTCATCTGTAATCTTCATTACACGGTCAAGCTCAGCAATTGCTTTCGGCTCGGCAGTGAAGTAGAAGAGACAGTAGAATCCTTCTGCGATGTCTTTAATCTCATAAGCCAAGCGTCTTTTGCCCCAGCGATCAACCTTATCAACGTTGCCGCCGTTGTTCTTAATGAGGTTCTCAAACTTAGTAATAACCGCATTAGTAACTTCTTCTTCTGCTGGCTTTACGATAAACATGACTTCGTATTTTCTCACGAAATCACCTCCTCCTATGGACTAATGGCTCCCTTTAGGGAGCAGGGAAGGTTTAAAAAATAAATTCCAACCCAAAATGTCCTTGACCCACATATTATAGCACTGTTTACAAAAATAATGCAAGAAAATTGTCTTACAACTAAAAAAGACTTATATTCAGGCAAAATTATAGCGCAGCATCCAAAAAAATGCTGCGCTATTTTTCAATTAAGCAAATAAAATCAGGGCAATTAATTCAACATCCTCAGTACTCTCATTCTCGATTGAGTGGCTTTGCTGGTTATCAGTATAGGTCAGATCGCCTGGCTTTAGAATGGTTTTTTCGCCGTTGTCGTAATAAGTAGGCTCACCTTTAAGGACATAATAAGCTTCGATATCGCCCTTATGCTGGTGAGATCCAATTGAACAGCCCGGTTTTAAAACACTATGGGAGAATAACCGGCCTTTGCCTTGAAATTCAGGACCTTCTAATAAATGAGTGATTTTGACTTCACCTTTACCACCAAGCATATTAGGCCTTACTTCTGAATTAATTGTTCCTGCGCGTTTTATCATTCATTACGCCCCCTTTTATCTGATTAGTTGCTTTATTCTACGCAGCTGAACATGTTCCTCCTGATAGTCCTGCTTTTATCGATCAATAAATCTCTACAAAAGCTAACAAAAAGAGGCACAGTATGGACTGTACCCCTTAATCTTCTTATACGTTGAATCGGAAGTAAGTGACATCGCCGTCTTTCATGATATACTCTTTACCTTCCAATCGAACAAGCCCTTTCTCTTTAGCTCCATTATGACTGCCAGCCGCCATAAGGTCAGTGTAGGCAACAATCTCGGCTCTGATAAAGCCTCGTTCGATATCGGTGTGAATTTTACCGGCAGCTTGGGGCGCCTTAGTACCTCTTGTTATGGTCCAAGCCCGTACTTCCTGTTCCCCGGCAGTGAAGAAGTTTATCAAGCCTAGCAGCTTATAGCTGGCTTTTATGAGCTTATCCAGTCCTGATTCATCAAGGCCCAGCTCTGCCAAAAATTCTTTTGCTTCTTCTTCAGTCAGCTCCGCAATTTCTGATTCAACCTTCGCCGAAACAGTTACTACCTCTGCGCCCTCTTGAGCAGCGTATTCTTTAACGATATGCACATATTTGTTGTCATCCGGGCTGGCGATCTCTTCTTCGCTGATATTGGCAATAAACAGCACCGGCTTCAATGTCATAAGATTAAAATCACGGGCAAGTATGGCTTCCTCTTCTGTCATCTCAACACGCCGGGCAGGCAGAGCTTCACCAAGTGTTTCCTTAATACGATTAAGAAGCGCCACTTCGACCTGAGCTTTTTTATCTCCGCTCTTAACCAACTTGTGAAGCCGCTCAACGCGCTTTTCAACTGTTTCAAGGTCGGCCAGACATAATTCAGTATTGATTATTTCGATGTCACGCAACGGATCCAGGTTGCCCTCAACATGAGTAATATTACTGTCGTCAAAACAGCGAACAACTTGGGCAACAGCGTCAACCTGACGAATGTGCGCCAAAAACTTATTGCCAAGACCTTCGCCTTTGGAAGCACCTTTAACTAGTCCGGCAATGTCGACAAACCGCATGGCGGCAGGCAGCGTTCTTTTAGGTTTATAGATTTCGGAAAGTTTTCCAAGACGTTCGTCGGGAACATCTACAACCCCGACATTGGGTTCAATTGTGCAAAAAGGATAGTTCGCCGCTTCGGCCCCGGCCTTAGTAATAGCATTAAACAATGTACTTTTGCCGACATTAGGCAAGCCAACAATGCCGACTTCTAAGTTTGTGCTCATTCGTTTTATTCCACCTTAAGTATAATTATTCGCGCGTAAAGACTAATATATTGTAGAATATCTCGCTCTAATTTTCAATAGCCCGTTCAATCAAGCCTGCCGGTCTTTTTTAGCCAGGCATATTTTAATCTAGCTACCCCCAGCAGCACTACAAGAGATCCGGCTATAACACCTGCATTTAAATCATAGACTCGGCCAAAATTAGTGCCAAGTCCCACGAGTATTAGACCGGCAGACAGCGTGGCTGTTCCCAGAACAAAATGAAGCATCCCGTATCCCTCCTACTCCTGTACAGCCTTTTGGGCAATCGACTTAACCGCTTTTTCAAACTTAGGCCTCGGTACCATGACCCGCCGCCCACAACCTAGACATTTTAAACCAAAATCAATGCCTGTCCGCATCACTTCCCAGCGATTAGATCCGCAGGGATGCTCTTTTTTCATTATAACAATATCGCCAACATCGTACCGCACAAAATTCATTCTGCTATTCACCCTACCTTGCAATTAAGGCAGTCGACATTTTAATGCCGGCTGCATCAAACAGCGCTTTAATTTTATATCTTAGGGCCGCTTCAACCTTCCCCTGTTCAAGCGGTACTGTCTTAGCCGACACACGAAATACCATTTCACCCGGTCTAAAGTCAACAACGCCGACGATACTTGGCCCCTCAATTACCTCTGGCAACTCCTGTCCTATTGCAATACAGGCTTCTTCTAAGAGCGATTTTACTTTATCAATATTCTCCTCATACGATACAGGAACATTAACCACTGCCTGCATATGTCCTCTAGTATAGTTGCTTATACGGATTATCGCACCATGAGGAATTATATGAAGAATGCCATTTGCATCACGCAGCTTCGTCACACGAAACCCAATTTCTTCTACAGTTCCAGCCATCTCGTTGCTGACAATGTAGTCACCGACAGCATACTGGTCTTCTAAGATAACAAAAAATCCAGTAATAAAATCCTTTATCAGGCTTTGCGCACCAACGCCCAGCGCCAAACCTACAATACCAGCGCCGGCAATAATTGATGTTGTATTAATATCGAATTCCTGCAGTACCAACACTATCGCAATAAAATATATAAGATAACGGGCAATGCTCTGCAACAGATGGCTTAACGTGCGTGCCCGTTTTTCTTCGAAGTAAAATGCTGCACTGCTAATATTGGGAATAAACAGACGACTGACAATAAGCCCTAATAACCTAAGTGCAAGCCCCGCCCCAAAAAAGATTAGCAGTATTCTTAATGCCTTGTGTCCGGCAGTCAATAAAAATTCTGTATTTGTCAAGTCAAACAAGCTGCGCATCCCCTCCATAATCGGTCAGTTGTTCATAAATTCGAGCCGCAGCGTCACGGCTAAACAGCTTAGACCACTTAACCTGCGCGATCCTTAAAACCGTCAGCGCTGCTGGCTGATCTTTTGCTAGTAAAAGTAAGCACTGGCCGCAGCTAATGTCAATCTCACGTGGTGTAGGCAGCGCAATCACCTTGATTCCCTTTTCAGCAAGCAGTTTTTCAGCACGAATAGCATGGTGCACAGATGAGAATGACAATAGACGGTCGTACTCCCCGTAAATAGTCATTAAATAGTAACCGCCTTAGGCGCTGCTGCCATTGTCTCAACAATGGTAAACATATTTGTAACACCGCCAACTGCGAGCTTATCCTTCAGATTATAATAATCCAGACAGGTGCCGCAAGACAAGACTTCTACGCCTCTCTCTGCCAGTTGTTTTAGATGCTCAAGCACTGGCGAACCGGCTATTGTCAGCTGCACTGCAGAATTAACAAACATTATGGCCTTAGGCTGAGGACGGCTTTCTAAAACAGTATACATAAAAGATTTCATTAAAACTGCCCCTAATTCTTTGCTGCCGTGTCCCATGGTATCCTGCGTAATCAGATAGACTACACCTTCGCCTACCGAGCTTGATGTGTCTTCGTCCGCCAAACTTGTTTCCGTCGGGGTATCACCTTTAGTAATTTTTATGTAAAAATGTCCATTTGTTTCTGTAATACTTACACCACAGTTGCTTGCAGCAGCAAGCTTAGCAACATTTTCCTTGGCCGTAGCATTGTCGACAATCGTTGTGATGACCCCAGAGGCAATGCTCTCTAAAGCCTTTTTAGTCGCAATAACCGGCTGAGGACAGCCTAGTCCTCTTGCATCAACATTAATAGACATATATTTCACCCGCTCCTATTTTAGTAACCCTGCCAATTATGGCAGCTTCTCGGATTCCTGCTTGAAGTAAATCAGCCAGTAAATTGTCAGCTTCACTTTCCGCTACGCTCATCAGTAAGCCGCCAGAAGTCTGAGGATCAAAGAACAAATCGCGAAGGCACTCCGGCACCGCTTCAGCAAAACGTACACTTGAAAGGTAATTACGGTTATCATAGGCACCGCCTGGCACCAGCCCCATAGCCGCAGCCTCTGCAGCTTCTGGTAGCAGAGGTACAGACTTAGCCTCAATTTGAATATCTGTCTTACTTCCGACAGCCATCTCGTAAATATGTCCCAGCAAGCCAAAACCAGTAATATCTGTACACGCATGAACAGTATGCCTTGCCATCACTTCAGCAGCCTTGCGATTTAAGGCTGCCATGCTCAGCGAAGCGGCTTCTACACCTGCCGGAAACATGTCTGCCCTAGCAGCTGTCGCCAGCACCCCTGTACCCACTGGTTTTGTCAGTATAAGCCAATCACCAGGCTGAGCATTGGCATTTGTAAGAACTCTGTCCGGATGGCAGAGCCCGGTTACGCTTAGGCCAAATTTAGGCTCGTCGTCATCAACTGTATGACCGCCAACAATAATTGCTCCCGCCTCGGCCACTTTATCTTGACCGCCCTCTAGAATTTTCAAGAGTACTTCAGGACCCAGCTTACACATTGGAAAAGCCACAATATTCATTACTGTCAGAGGCTTCCCACCCATAGCATAAACGTCACTGAGACTGTTGGCGGCTGCAATTTGCCCGAACATATAAGGATCATCGACAATAGGCGTAAAGAAGTCTACCGTCTGGATGAGCGCTGTATTTTCGTCTAATTTATACACACCGGCATCATCTGCTGTCTCTATTCCAACAAGCAAATTAGGGTCAGTGGGTTTTCTTAATTGACACAACACGTGTGCCAGGGCTCCCGGCCCAATTTTAGCCGCTCAGCCGCCGCTTTTAGTATACGCTGTTAGTTTAACCACACTAATCCCTCCTTGGCAAAACAATGCCATTCTTTAGCCATTATTACGCTATCATTTGATATTTATACCTAGTCTGCTAAACTCCTCTTTTATTACATCTCATTTTAACCAATTAGCTTATTGCCGCATATAATGCCTGTAGCAGTTTCAAAAGAGGTGAGACAGATGGCGCAAACAAATACTACTCAGACATCTACTTCGCAATCAACTTCTACGCAAACAGCTACCTCGCAGACAACTACATCCTCACAAACAAATACTTCTCAGACAACTACTTCTTTGCCTATTGTAGATGCTATCCTGGCAGACGTAAATGCAGTCATTCCGAATTTTTCTTCTCTAGTAGCATCATACAGACTTTTAGTCGGCTCAGCCGAGGAAATCCGACGTATACAAGGCGTTCCACCTGAAATATTCAAAAGAGCTGTCGTACGGTTTGACCGTGCGGGTACTCTTATCGATATCTTACTTGAGCTTTTATGCTGTAAAATAACTTTTAGCAGTGACTTTTTAAGCATTACTTGTGCTCCTGTTGATATCTTTCGAGATTTAGCCACGTGTGATCCATGTAACACTGATACGCCCTGCCGGACGGCAGAGCAGATTGTCCTGCTAGAAGTAATTCGACAATCCTTGGAGAAATGCGGTTATTATAAACCGTGCTTTCCTCCTGAAGATTACAATATACAAACCCCTCCGGAAGCGCCTCCAACACCGCCAACCACTCCCGTCTCACCAGCACCGCCTCCTCCTGCACCTGCCTCACCGCCCGAACCTCAATCCCAATATTATCAAGACTCGTGCTCATGCCCTAAACCTAAACCCAATCTCAAGCCGGCTCAATCCTGCAAAACAGCTGCTTCTAAGAACAAGGCAAATCAGCAGCCGGACTGCTCATATTCGTCCTCCGAGATTGATAATACGGCCCTTAATGAGCTTTTGATTGAGGCTCTCAACGATATTTGCACCAACATTGAGAAAGAAAGCCGCCCGGCAAATTCATCACCGGCATCCCCTGCCAAACCTCATACAGAGTCAAGAAGCCTTGGCAGTAAAAAAGACGTTGGTAATTAGCCAACGTCTTTTACTTTTGCCCGCAGTTCGGATTGGGGCAGCTGCCGAATCCGTCGTGATAATCACAAGGTTCTGAGTGAATAACCACATCACAAAGTCCTAACTCTTTTTTAATCTCATTTTCAAGCTGATCGCATACAGCATGAGCCTTATCAAGATGCATGTTTTTATTAAGGATAATATGTACATCAATTAGTCGGTAGCTTCCTGAACGGCGAGTGCGGAGCCTGTGGAAAGAGATTACTTCAGTATGGCATTTCAATACTTCAGCAATAAGTGCTTCCTCTTCTGGGGGAAGAGCAACATCGGTTAGTTCATATAAGCTTTTCTTGGTCATTCCATAGCCTGCTTTAAATACAATTACTGCTACTGCAATGGCGATAGCAGGGTCAATCCAGGCGAGGCCGGTTACTTTGATGACTGCCAGCCCGATTAAGACTCCAGCTGATGTCCAAATGTCCGCCCGCAGGTGAAGAGCATCCGCTTCGAGCGCATGAGATCCTGTTCGCTTAGCAACATCCATAAGCTTGCCTGATACCCAGTAGTTAAGTACAATAGATATCACCATAATTGCAATGCCATATTCGATAAAGCCAGGAAGGTGTGCGCTTTTAAACTTATCTACTGCTTCATAAACAATCCAAACTGCAGCCAAGACGATGAGAACCGCTTCAATCGCACCTGATAGATTCTCAATCTTACCATGCCCGTACGCATGATTTTCATCTGGCGGTTTATCTGATTTCCTTACAGCATAAAAGGCTACAAGGGCAGCAAGCAGGTCTACCGCTGAGTGAGCAGCCTCTGAAATTATACTGACTGCCCCGGTGTAAAAGCCTACTACTAACTTTAGAACAACCAGCACAGTGTTTGAAATTACCGATAACCGGGCTGTACGCTGTTTTTCCAGGCTTAGATCCTCGATCAAAAAACAACCCCCCCTCGCGCATTTACAAAACAAAAACAGCCTGCGGAATTTTTAGGTCCCGCAGGCATTTCTGCTGCTTTGAGCCAGCTGCACCGGCTTGACCGGTCGCTTGATCCTCTATTCCATTATATTAGCATACCACAAAAAACGTGTAAATATTTTTCCAAAACTGGCCTAGGCCTAGCCGCCTAGATAAGCCTTACGGATAGCTTCGCTTTCAGCAAGCTCCTTAGCATCACCGGAAAGGGTAATCCGGCCGGTCTCAAGTACATATGCCTGGTGCGCGATAGAAAGTGCCATATGCGCATTCTGTTCTACAAGTAAGACAGTTGTTCCGCTGGCATTAATTTCCTTGATAATTGAGAATATCTCCTTTACCAAGAGAGGGGCAAGTCCCATCGAAGGCTCATCAAGAAGCAGAAGGCGCGGACGGCTCATTAATGCCCGGCCCATAGCCAGCATCTGCTGCTCGCCGCCTGACAGAGTACCTGCCATTTGACTGCGGCGCTCTGCCAAGCGCGGAAAGCGCTGAAAGATCTTATCCATATCTTCTTGAACGCCCTTAGAATCATTGCGGATATAAGCCCCAAGCTCAAGGTTTTCGAGTACACTCATATTAGCAAAAATCCGGCGTCCCTCAGGTACATGGGATATACCAAGCTTAACGATATTATGAGCAGGCACTCCAGCGATGGTCTTACCCTCGAATAAAACCTGACCTGTTTTGGGCTTTAATAGTCCGGATATGGTACGAAGAATAGTACTTTTACCTGCGCCGTTTGCGCCGATTAAGGTAACAATCTGCCCTTCTTCAACCTTAACGCTTATGCCTTTAAGCGCATGAATAGCGCCATAGTATACATTAATATTGTCAATTGTAAGCATTAGTGCACCTCCTCGCCGAGGTAGGCTTCAATTACCCGCGGGTTATTTTTTATCTCCTGCGGAGTTCCTTGAGCAATAATTGTGCCATAGTCGAGCACATAGATCCGCTCACAAACATTCATAACTAGGCTCATATCATGCTCAATCAGGAGTATTGTCAGTTTAAATTCTTTCTTAATCCAGCGAATCATTTGCATTAGGTTTTGCGTTTCCTGCGGATTCATACCTGCTGCCGGTTCGTCAAGAAGCAGCAGTTTAGGCTGAGCCGCCAACGCCCGGGCTATTTCCAAGCGGCGTTGTTCACCGTAAGGCAAGTTTCTGGCAATCTCATCTTTCTTATCAGCCAATTGGAAGATTTCAAGAAACTTTATGGCCTTAGCCTCTATTTCTTCTTCTTCACTATGATACCGCCCCACGCGCAGTACTGATTCTAGTAACCCATACTTAACGTGGAAATGGTAAGCAATTTTAACATTATCGAGCACACTTAAATCGGAAAATAGTCTGATGTTCTGAAAAGTCCGCGCTATACCGCGCTGCGTTATCTGGTAAGGTTTCAAACCAACCACGCTTTGTCCGTCAAAATCTATTTTCCCCTCGCTCGGTTCATAAACACCTCTTATCAGGTTAA
>Ga0074195_1002570_pt1 | contig 19734 bp, 14 predicted proteins | sample EPASupsiteHSE623_FD_64525 | JGI IMG/M metagenome (GOLD analysis project Ga0074195, IMG submission 64525) | Bioremediated contaminated groundwater from EPA Superfund site, New Mexico - Sample HSE6-23 | ecosystem: Environmental > Aquatic > Deep subsurface > Groundwater > Contaminated ...
CCGAAGGCCCCTGAGCGGAGTCGAAGGCTCCTGAGCGGAGTCGAAGGATGCAATTGTCTGTTAATGAGGACACTTCGGCTTCGCTCAGTGTCCAGTTTTCATTAAATGTGTCTTTTCGGAGTGGACTCAACCTTTGATGTTTACTTCAGTCTTATGAACCAGGGAAGTCTACTGCAGTCTCAGGAACCTGGGATGTCTACTTCAGTCTTAGGAATCTATGATGTTAACTTCTGTTTCTAAACGAATTCCAAATTTCTTTTCCACCGAATCCATGATCTGGTTGGCGAGTTCGAGGATCTGTTGCCCATTGGCCGCACCATAGTTTACCAGTACCAGGGGTTGATTGGGATGAACGCCTGCATCGCCATTCCGGTATCCCTTCCATCCGCATTGTTCTATCAGCCAGGCAGCCGGGATTTTCGCATCTTCAAAAACCCTTGATTCATCCACATCAGTGGATTGTCCCGGACTCTTTGCATGATGGAGCTTGTCATTATCCCTTAATCCTGAAAAATCTGCAGGCACCTTGTTTTTTTCTGTGTACTGCGGGAAAAATGGCATCGCCGGGAACCGCTCCAGCAGGATTTGTAAAAATCCCTTTTCGACAACCGGGTTTTTAAAGAAGCTGCCGGCATTTCCAATTTGATCAGGATCAGGAAGTTTACGTCGCCTGATATGGCAAATTGCCTCCCGAACCTCCCGGATCGTTGGATCAGTCACCTCCATCCGTGCCAATTCACCCTTGATATCGCCGTAATCAAGCCGCAATGAATATGATCCCGTTTCGCCATTTCCATCCAGACTGGTCTCTCTTTGATCCGGTAATTCAGTTATCTTATCAACCTGCAACCCTGTTACCTTATCAACCTGCAACCCTGTTACCTTACCAGCCTGCATCCCTGATACTTTGTCAAATTGCACCTTCTTCAACCTGAATGTCACATTCAGAATGATCACCTTCCCCTTGAGCGCCCTTTTAAAAATACTGTCGCGGTATCCAAAGAGGCAATTTGCATTGTGGTATCGCTTTTGCTTGCCTGAATCTATTTCAGCAACCAACACTGAATCAATTACATCTTTCACCTCCACGCCATACGCCCCGATGTTCTGAATTGGCGCAGCGCCCACCTTTCCGGGGATCAATGACAGATTTTCAAGCCCGGCCCATCCGCGGTTAACACAATACTGCACGAATTCATCCCAGTTCTCACCTGCTTCTGCAGTGACAAGTACCTGTCGTTCATCTTCCTCCTTGATTTCTATTCCCTTGGAATTAATTTTAATGACAATACCGCGAAAACTGCCGGTAAAAAGGATATTGCTGCCACCCCCGAGGAAAAGGATCGGCATATGTATCATTTTCCGGTAGTTAAGCAAGGTTAAAACCTCCGTGTGGGTCTTCGCTTCAACGAAATATCTTGCCTCCACCTCCATGCCGAAGGTGTGATGGGATTTGAGAGAAACTGTCTGGTCGAGATGCATCTTGTGAAAAAACCCAAAATTAGTTCAAACGAACGAGATATTATACATTTGTAACTCCAAAATCTCAAATCGCAAATCGCAAATCGCAAATCGCAAATCGTAAATCGTAAATTGTAAATCCCATGCCCGTTGCCATCGTCTGCGTTACCAACGACCTTACTACCGATCAGCGTGTCGACCGCACATGCCAGACCTTGGTAAAGTCGGGCTACGAGGTTTTACTGGTTGGCCGAAGACGAAAAAACAGCGTTTCACTGAAACCCCGCTCCTACCGTATGCATCGCCTGAGGCTGCTTTTTGAAAAAGGACCGTGGTTTTACGCTGAATACAATGTCGTACTTTTTTTCTATCTCCTGGTACACCGGAGTGACCTGCTGGTTTCCAACGACCTGGATACACTGCCTGCGGTTTTCCTTGCAGCCAGGTTAAAGGCCCTGCGCATCCCAAGCCACCACGAAAAAAAAACCATCAGGCATATCCACGATTGTCATGAATATTTTCGGGGTGTTCCGGAACTCGTAGGCCGGAAAACCGTTATCAAAGTCTGGAAATGGATCGAAGACAGGATCTTTCCCCGGCTTGAACACGTAATTGCGGTCAATAACTCTGTCGCAGAATTGTATGCAAAAGAATATGGCAATAAGATTACGGTGATCCGCAATGTGCCCTTCAGGAAATCCCTCTCCGGGCCTGTGAATAAATCGACACTCAAAATCCGGAAGGATCAGAAGGTCATCCTTTACCAGGGGGCAGTGAATATCGACCGCGGACTGGAGGAGGCGATTCTGGCAATGAATCACCTTGAAACTGACGCCATCCTTGTTATCGCCGGGACGGGTGATATTTTTGAGACTCTAAAAACATTCATCGCCGAAAATGGATTGGCCGAAAAGGTGAGGATGACCGGCGAGGTTCCGTTCCAGGAGCTGCACTCTTTGACCCTGATGGCCGATCTGGGACTTTCTATCGAAAAGGATGTAAGCATCAATTATCACTATTGCCTTCCCAATAAATTTCTTGATTACATCCAGGCAAATATTCCGGTGCTCGTTTCACCATTCCCCGAAATGCAGCGCATTGTGGATCAATATGTAATCGGAGATTTTGTCGAAAGTCACCAACCTGAATCATTGGCTTTAAAAATGGATTCCATCCTGAAAGACCACGACCGGTATATGAGGTATAAGCAAAACCTTTTGAAAGCGGCCGAAGACCTCTGCTGGGAAAACGAAGAAAAATCCTTACTTTTGATGTTGCAACCTTGACATCGCCTGCCCTACATATCGTCTCCTTCGACATTCCCTTCCCGGCCAACTACGGTGGCGTGATTGATGTTTTCTATAAGATCAGGGCATTGCATGGGGCCGGTTTCAAAATCCACCTGCATTGTTTTCTTTACCAGCGTGAGCCCTCCCCGGAACTTGAAAAATACTGCGAAACGGTAAATTATTACCACCGTAATACGGGATTCCTGGCCAACTTCTGTATCAAACCCTACATCGTTTCCAGCCGGATGTCGGTGGAACTAATAAATAACCTGCTGCACGACGATAACCCGATCCTTTTCGAAGGGCTGCATACCTGCGGGTTCATTGCTGATGCCAGGCTGAAAGGCCGTTTCCTGGTTTACCGCGAAAGCAACATCGAACATCATTATTATTATCACCTTTTTAAAGTGGAGAAAAATCCGGGTCGCCGGTTATTTTTTCTGGCAGAAAGCATCCGGCTGAAATTATTTCAGAAAATACTCAGAAATGCATCCATCATGCTTACCGTTTCGCAGGAGGATACGAAGTATCTCTCAACAGCATTTCCCGAAAACCGGGTGGTCTGGCTGCCTAGTTTCCACAACCACGATGCGGTGCACATTGACCCCGGGCATGGATCATATGCCCTTTACCAGGGAAAATTATCAGTCCCCGAAAATAGTGTAGCAGCTGAATTCCTGATTGAGCAGGTGTGGGAGGAAACCTTTCCGGAACTGATCATTGCAGGTCTTGATCCACCTGAATGGCTCATCCGTTTGGCAGGTAAAAGAAAAAATATCAGGGTCATAAAAAATCCGACCGATGCGGAGATGTTTACCCTGATCCATGAAGCCCATATTAATATCATGGTCACCTTCCAGCCAACCGGACTGAAACTTAAACTGCTCAATGCACTCTTCAATGGCCGCTTCTGCCTTGTAAATCCGGCTATGGTAACAGGAACATCCCTGGAGAAACTATGCATCATGGCATCTGACCCGGCAAGTTTAAAAAAACAGATTCCATTTCTTTTTGCCCTCGATTTTGATGAAACTCTTATCAGGCAGAGAGAATCAGTACTTATGACAGGCTACTCCAACCAAAATAATTGCAAAATGCTTCAAGAGATATTAACTTTGCGTTGATGTTTAACCTACCTTTATACTTTCAAAGCTAACCCGTATGAAAAAAATCCTTGTTCCCGTTGATTTTTCTGGACATACCGATATTACCTGCAGGTATGCCCTTGAATTTGCCAAGTCATCTGGCGCAGAAATTAAACTTTTCCATACATACTTTGATCAGATTATCATCGCCGATACAAGCTTTCCGGATACACTCGATATGAGCACGATCTATAATGAGGAGCTGATGAAGGAAATTTTCAGGCATGCCGAACATAACATGCTTGAGTTGGAGGAGAAGCTTAAAAATCTGATCATCAAGGAGAATCTTGCAAATATTATTGTAAGCTCAACGGTAACAGGCGGGGAACTTGAGCATGAATTAAAAGGGATTTGCAGCGAATTCCATCCCGACCTCGTAATCATGGGAACAACCGGCAAAGGGAATAACATCAATGTGTGGGGTAAGGTGTCCACCTTCATTATTGATCATGCAAAAGTTCCGGTCATCACGGTACCAGAAATAAAAAATTTCAGGGGATTTGAGACGATCATGTTTGCTGCCGACCTGTCAGATGGCAATGCCACCACAATCCTTGACCTGGTAGAACTATTTAAGGAATTTCCCATCAAACTGCATGTGGTCCATTTTATCACCAAGTCGAAGCAAACCGATATCTTCATCAAGATGAAAGCGCTTCAGATGAAATTCGGGAAAGAGGAAAAGTCTGGAAACATCAGTTTTGAGGTTTCGGAGGTTGCAGTTGACAATCAGAAAGCGGTTGACCAATATGTTAAGGATAAAAACGTTGATATGATCGCTTTCCAGCCTCACAAGCGGAGCCTGCTGTACATGTTTTTCACGAAGAACATTACCAAGAAAAACCTCTTTGCCACCAACATCCCCCTGCTGGCAGTTCCGTTAAAAGCCTGATATCAGTTGGCTTTTACCAGCTTATAACTTTCATAGCGGAAAATATTCCAGTGCTGGTTTTCAAATCCGTTTCCCTTGGATTGTATGAATTCAAAATTATTTTGCAATCCTCTCATCCGGTATTCCGGAACGCACCGTTGAATATTTGTTCCCCAATTTTTCAATGCCGAAAGAAAGTAACAGGCGACATCGAACCCCTGAAATGCCAGAAGTGGCGGATCCGCCTTGTAAACAAACTGGAAATGCCTTATGAAATTCTTTACTGCTGAATTGTCATAATCGACCAGGTTCGCCGAAACCATATGCGTTTTAAGTGAAATCAGGTATTCTATTTCGAGCCCATCCATGGCTGACCAATTAGGTAGTCCGACCAGGGTCAGGTTATATTCCTCCCGAAGTTCAAACAGGCGCCGCGTTAAATCGTGTGCATACGCCGAATTATCAGTAAAGGAAACGATATAGTTTTCCTTCTCTTTCGAAAGCCGGCCAATCGCCCCCTCCTGCCCCTCCACAACCTGAACATCAAGGTTTAACTCAAGGCATTGCTTCTTAAGCCGCTCAGGCGCTTCACGATCAGCGTACTGACCACTGCGCACAATTAAAATCTGACCACGGGAAAAGGAGCCAGCCATATAATCAGCCAGTTCTGAAATCAGTGATTTTTTCGCAGGGCGAACCTTAAAAACATATGGATGCCTGGCAACCAATTCGCTACGCTCCGAAATCGGATTCACCAGATTGATTTTATTCTTCTCGGCAAAGGCTGAAACGATTTGGAAATTCCTGTGGTACAACAGGCCAATGATGAGGTCCATATTTTTCATTTCCGGCTTCAGGAGAACCTGCTTTGTTTTATTGGTGTCCTTGTCCAGGTCATAAACATAAAGTTTGATCCTTAATCCCGATTTTTCCAAAGAATCAAGACCCATTCTAAATCCTTCATAAAAAGGTACAAATTGCAGCGATTTTGATGTTTCGAAAATCCTGGGACCCGGATTCTCCGTATTGAGCATATTCACCTCCGGCAAAAACAAGGGCATCATCAAGGCCACCTGGTAGACCTTCTTTTTGGTGGTTGTGTCGAGGCCGCAAGGCAACAATACCTGTTCAACTGTATCGGCCGGAACCATTTGCGCCTGCTCCCTGGCTTTAACATCTTTGTCTGCATCTGGTTTTTCACTGGTTCCGGTAGGTTTCACCTTTCCTGAAGCGGGTTTTTCTTTCGTGACCTCTTTTTTTACAGTTGCCTCGCCAGGTTTTTGCCCGGGCATCGGGATCCTGATCTTCTGATCAGCCTTAATACCTTCCTTCACCAGCGGATTCTCCCTGATCAGATCATTCACCTCCACGCCATAAGCCTTGGAGATCATGTACAAGGTCTGTCCCCGCTTCACCGTGTGGATGTAAAAGGATTTCCCGTCATACTGCTCAACAACCGTCGAACGGATCTGCTTCAGCTGCTCCCCGGCCGTTTGCGAAATGGTGATGAAAGGTAAGATGAAAAAAATAACGAAATACAGAAATCTAAAAGTTATCCTCATAATACTATCTTGATAATCCACCAGTTCTTTCCTGAAATTCGCACTTGTCCCGTGTCCCGTGTCCCGCGTCCCGCGTCATTTATCACTCCCACTCAATGGTTGCAGGCGGCTTTGAGCTGATATCATAAACAACCCGGTTCACCCCCTTCACCTTATTGATGATATCGTTACTCACCTTGGCCAGAAAATCATAAGGCAGATGAGCCCAGTCAGCCGTCATGCCATCCGTGGATGTCACCGCGCGCAAGGCAATCACATGCTCATAGGTACGTTCGTCGCCCATCACCCCAACAGACTGCACCGGCAGCAGCACTGCAAATGCCTGCCATACAGTATGATACAAATCATGCGCCCGCAAACCTGTGATGAACACATCATCAACCTCCTGCAGCAGGCTTACCTTTTCGCGGTCAATGTCACTAAGTATGCGCACAGCAAGTCCCGGTCCGGGGAATGGATGGCGGTTTAGGAACTCGGGATCAAGTCCGACTGTTTGCCCCACCTTTCTTACCTCATCCTTGAAAAGACTGTTCAGGGGTTCAACAATCTTCAGATTCATGAAATCGGGCAAGCCACCCACGTTATGATGCGATTTGATGGTGGCCGAAGGGCCCTTCACCGAATGCGATTCTATCACATCAGGATAAATCGTTCCCTGCGCCAGCCACTTGATATCCTGTATCTTATGTGCCTCGGTGTCGAAAACGTCAATAAAGGTCTTCCCGATGATCTTGCGCTTTTGCTCCGGATCAAAAACTCCCTTGAGCGCGTCCAGGAATAGATCGCGTGCATCAACCCCAACAACGTTCAGATCCAGCGTTTTGTAACGCTCCAATACCTTGGTAAACTCATTTTTCCGGAGGAACCCATTGTCGACAAAAATGCAATACAGGTTCTTCCCGATGGCCTTATTCAGCAACATGGCCGCTACCGATGAATCGACGCCGCCCGATAACCCGAGTACAACCTTATCGTTGCCGAGTTTCTGCTTCAAATCCGAAACGGTGCTTTCAACAAACGATTCGGGGGTCCACAATTGGTGGCAGCCACAGATATCCACCACGAAATTCTTCAGCAGGATCAACCCCTCCGTGGTATGGTACACCTCAGGATGGAACTGGATACCATAAGTTGGTTCACCCTCAATATGGTACCCGGCAAGCCGGACATCGGGGGTGCTGGCAATGATTTCAAAATGCGAAGGGGTGGTTAATATGGTATCGGCATGCGACATCCACACCTGTGTTCCAAGGGTCATTCCATGCAGCAGCTCATTGGTCCCCGAAATAAAGGAAAGGTTCGCACGGCCATATTCACGGATCTTTGATGGTGCAACAACGCCTCCTGAATCCTGGGCAAGATATTGTGCACCATAACAAACTCCCAGGAGCGGGATTCGCCCCCTGATGGCGGAGAGGTCGGGGAAAGGGGCATCCTTATCACGCACCGAGAATGGACTTCCTGATAGGATCACCCCTTTGAAATGGTTGTCGGGGGATGGGAATTTATTATAGGGGTGGATTTCACAATACACATTCAGCTCCCTCACCCGACGCGCGATAAGCTGGGTATACTGGGAACCAAAATCCAGGATCAGAATGGTTTCTTGCATGGGGCAAATATAAAGAAAAAATTACCGGATCAAAGTCGCTTTGTAAAGGGTTGAATTTCCTGCGGCATCAGCAACCATCAATACGAAATGGTTCTTTCCGGTCTTAATGTTTTCATCAAAGGAATAAACAAGCAGGCGGTTCTTCTCGTCATAATCCATGAGGATCCATTTCCCGTTTAGTGTCCCGCGGTAAACCTTTATCCCCGAAAGATTATCCGAAACCTTTACCTGGATCGTCGACTGCTTAGTCACCTTTTTATTAGGGACGATATTGACCGGCCTGATCACCGGGGGTTCTGTATCAACCGCTACGGTATAATTTCCGAAATCACGGATCCTGGTCTTCACCCAGCCATTTTCAAAGCTACCTCCTCTGCTGCTGAACCTGTTGTTTGCCCCCACTTCAACAATCACCGCTTTCCCCTCAAGATGGGCTGGCATTGATTCCGCCTTGATCGACAAGGTGCAAAAGGTATGCAATGGGGAATTTTTGTTCTGAAGATGATGAACATAAGCGTAGGAACCATTTACTGGTGGCGTCACGGTATATTCAAAAGGCAGATCGTCATACAGGGCCTCCTTTGGGACGTAAAGCCTGCAATTGCTGCGTTCAAACTGGTTGTCGGCCTTGTAGGTAAAAACCTGCGCCGGACCAATTCCTTGCGTCGTCAAACCACCACCTTCGTTGGCCGGGGGACGGCTCCTGACATAAAAAACAAGGTTTGACATGTTTCCCAATGCATCGCGCACCATGTATCTGATCTTATGAGTGCGCGCATCCGAAAAATTGATCACCCCGCGGTTTTTCACCTCTTTGAAAACACTCAGCTTATTATTTGGCGCCACATACGACCGCTGTATCTTGCGCTTCCTTTGAATAAAAGCAGGATAATCGATCACACTGTTAACGTACCGCGTTTCGGCAAAGGCAAACCGTTCAATATCCTGCGAAAATACCTTAACATCATCCACCGTGAGTTCAATCGCATGAACACCTGTATTCAGTCCGCCCTCTCCATTATCTGAGGTTTCAATGCCAAAGACAATGCTGCCAGAAAGCCTGATGGTATCGGGAGTTTTCAGTGCGTACTGGCCATGGGCACCGATAACAGGTATCAGAAGCGGACTGGTGGCATTGTTGACAGTTGCATTTTCGCTGAATGGATAGATTTTGATCGATGAAATCCTGGGTGAAATGCCATCCTTTTGAATGAATCCGAAATCCAGCGGATCGATGATCTCCTGTGTTTGGGCATCCCGGATCTCGAAATGCAGATGGGGACCACCCGATGAGCCCGAATTACCTGAATAGGCAATGATATCCCCTTTTTTTACCCTGAGTGCGCCAACCGGGACCTCCACGTCAATGGCAAATGATTCCGTCTTATATTGCCGGTTTTTCACCCAGGATGCAATGGCGCCGGCATACCGGTGCAAATGGGCATACAACGAGGTGTATCCGTTCGGATGCGTGATATAGAGTGCCTTACCAAAACCCGAAGGCGAAACATTCACCCTTGAAACATATCCATCTGCAACCGCATAGATAGGCTTGCCCTGTACACCTGCAGTCCGGATATCAATACCTGAGTGAAAATGGTTTCTGCGGATCTCGGCAAAAGAGCCGGATAGGGTAATCGGGAAATTGACCGGTGAACGGAAATAGTTGACCGGATAGGAATGCTGACCCTGCATATTGATCAAGGGATGCAGGAGCAGAAGGACTAAAACGACCAACCGGTAAATCTCTCTGTTCATCGGACGGGTAAAAAGGAATAGTTCGTAGAATAATGGACCATCTGCCGGGCGAAATCATCCGGATAGGAAATCTGCACATCCGAAATGGTATCTCCGGATAAAACAAGGGAGTACTCAGGGTTGATAAAACCTGTATAGGGTGCAATGTTCAGTTTTGCATATCGGGCAAGCACCTCCTTGTGAAGCGCAGGATCAACCTGCACGGCATAGGTCTCAACAAGCTCTTTAGCAGCCTTATAATCGCCTTCCGATGTGATCCGTTGAATAGTTTTCAACAGCTCCCCGAATTGCCATCTCAGGTTATCATAATCATTGATCCGGAAGTAGTTCTTCCCATTCCTTGAAATTTTTTCGATGATGTTTTTATCCTTCGAATGATTAAATATCCATTGTGCAATGAGGGCCCGGTCGCGCATATGCGATTCCTCGATGGTCTTACCCGGCTCGATGCGGACAAGCTGCGTCATCAGCCCGTTTCGTATAAAACTGTCGTATTCGGCTTTGGCGACCTCAAAATTTTCGACGAGGCCAAAATTCACCAGTGCCGGATCCATGATATAATACAATGCAAAAAGATCGGCACGCGCCTCCTCGATCGTTGAATGATAATTCTTCAAAGCATCAGCCCCCACCCCGGGATTCAGCTGACCCGAACCATGCCCCAGGCATTCATGGAGATCGGTGGTCAGGTTTCCGGCAAGATGGCCGTATTGCCTTGCCCTGTTGATCTCTTCATCTGAGAAGGCAAATTCCTCGAGGAATCCGTTGCCCAATGAAGCCTGGTCGTACGCATAGGTGATGTTATCAATCGTAACCGACTTGGAACCGTACTCCTTCCTGATCCAGTTGGCGTTCGGGAGATTGATGCCGATCGGCGTGGTCGGATGACATTCGCCGCCAAGCTGGGCCACTGTGATAACCTTGGCGCTGACCCCTTTCACAACCTTTTTCCTGAATTCAGGAGAAACCGGTGAATTATCCTCGAAAAACTGTGCATTTTCACTGAGGATCTGCGCACGCTTGGTGCCCTCAATATCCTTGAAATTCACAATCGATTCCCATGATCCCTTCATGGCCAATGGATCACCATAAACTTCAATGAACCCGTTTACAAAATCAACCAGCGAATGCAGATCCTGAACCCAGGCAATGTTGTAATCATCCCAGGTAACCAGGCTGCCCGATTTGTAGTAGGCAATCAGTTTCTCAACAGATGCATGCTGCTCCGGTGTTTCGGTCAATGGCAGGGCCTTCTCAAGCCAAAAGATGATTTGTTCAATGGCCTGTGTATATAGACCGCCCAACTTGTAGACCTTTTCTGTGATCTTCCCGTTTTCCCTAACCAGTTTTGAATTAAGTCCGAATGAAACCAGTGTATCCCGCTCGCTTTTTTTTGTCTGTTGCTTCATGGCAGCATAAAAATGCTCCGCCTCCTGCTGATTGACCCCATCATAAAAATTCGAGGCCGAAGCCAGCACCAGGTCTTTTTCAGGATCCAGGCTGACACGCTTTGGCGCCACATCCGGACTAAACACCAGGAGAGTCATTTCAGCAATGAAATCATCCATCCCCTGGCCATCATTCAGCGGCAATAAGCCTGGGGTTGTCTCCCGTAAAAGGGTTGCAAAATATTCCTTCGAAAATCCCGGGAAGAACTTATCGGTTGAATAATGGTGATGAATGCCATTGCAAAACCAAATCCGCTTGAGGTAAACCACAAACTCTTTAAAATCTTCACTATCACGGTTTCCTTTGAAATCGGCATAAACCACCTCCATCGTTTTGCGAATCAGCAAATTATGTTTGTAATTCTGATCATAGATAATGTCCCGTCCGCACAGGGCAGCCTGGCTCAGGTAGTAAATGAGCTTCTTTTGCGACAGACTGAGGGAATCAAATCCCGGAACCTGATACCGTAATATCTTTGCATCGGCAAATTGTTCAGTAAGAAATTTAAAGTCACCCTGCTCTTTTTTATCTTCGGGTTGCCCTGTTCCACTACACGACAAGGTATATGCTATTATCATCATTATTCCGATATATTTAACATGTTTCATCTTCTTCTCATTTATCAATCGTCACGCTTTTCTCATAACATCCAAAATTTCCCTGCCCTCAAAAACTGGAACCACCTTCGTCTGATCTACTTTAAACGAATAGGGAATCACATCGTCAAGCTTAAGCTTTTTTAACCGATGGTGATGGGCTGCCTTTTCGATGTAAGCCAGTATATCGGGTTGAGCCAGGTGCCAAAGGTCAAGTGCAGCTGCAGCCGAATCACAGTTGGTTTTATAACCGCTATGGTGCATCAGGCTTTCAACCAACGCTCCGGCAAACAGTGTATCCTCCAGGCAAAACTTATTCTTCCAGCCCGAACACAGAATGACTACATTGCTATCCTGGCGGGTGAGCCAGTCAGTCAATGCCGACAGGTTGATAAACGCGCCGATGGCGATTTTTGAGGCATCCCGGGCTATTTCAAGCGCCCGCGTTCCATTGGTAGTGCAGTAAACCAGCGTTTTATCACCAATGGATTCCCTGGAAAAATTAAATGCCGAATTTCCAAAATCGGCAAAGTCAAGCTTCCTGCCGTCCTGTTCCGAGGCAACCAGAAAACCTTGCTCCTTCATCATCTTTGCTTCATCCAGCGTCGATACGGGAATGATACTGCGCACCCCGTTGTCAAATGCCGCGCATATGGATGTAGTCGCCCTCAGAATATCAACAAGTACAACGATGAAGTTATCCCTGGTCTGAATTTCAGAGAAGAGTTTCGGAGAAAAGCATACTTCAATGCAACGGTTGCTGTTTTCCACTGCGACCAAATTTCAGTAATAAACAATTTCGCACCCGGGATGGGTCGTTTTCAGCTTCTCCACACGTTTTGCCGACACTTTGGTATTGAACATCTTCACAGAATCAAGCCTGCTCATGCCATCCAGCACATCGACATTTCCTACCCTGGTATTATAAAACTCGATCACCTTGAGGTTGACAAGTTTTTGCAGGTATTTCAGGTTTTTCACCTGGGTGCCGCTGAACTTCAGCACCTCCAGCTGCATCATGTTCTGCAGGGCATCCAGATCTTCAACCTGGGTGTTTGAAAAGTCAAGCTCGGTCAGCTTCGGTAGCCCGGTCACCGGCGCCAGGCTGGTGATCGGATTTTTAGGAAAACGCAGGATTTTAAGCTTCGGCATGCGGCTCACCGGGTCGAGGTTTGATACCGATGTGCCCGTAAACTGAAGTTCTGTCAATCTCGTCAAATGTAACAATGGTGAGAGGTCAGATATCTGGAAATTTTCGGAGATTGCTACTTTCGTGAGCCCGGCAATCTGCTGAAGCTGGATTTTGTCCGGATCACCCTTAAGACCTACCTGCTGGAGCATCACCTCCTTCCAGGATGGATTCAGTGGTTTCCACCATGCACTATTTTCAAAAGTCTGGAATATCAGCATGCAGTCCGGGTTCTTTTCTGCAAAAACATCAGCCCCCTTATTATCCACGGGGGTATTGTCGGCAAAAACAAACTTAAGTGCTTTCAACCCGTATAAAGGGCTCAGGTCGCCCACCGCGGTATTATCAATATTCAGCACCTCCAATCCGTCGATGCCCGAAAGCGGTTGAACACTGGCAACCTTGGTGTTGGATGCATTGATGACCTTCAGTTCCGAAAGATCCTTGAGCGGATCAAGTGAGGTGATGCCTGTACTCTGGCATTGAAGGTTTCGCAACAGGATAAGCCTGACCAATGGCCCCAGTGTGGTAACCGTCATCCGCCCGGTGATGTTGATGCTGTCAAGCAAAGCCAGTTTATGCAGTTGTTCCGTGCTTGGTGGATCATTCAGCTTGATATAAAAATTAAATAAATTCTGCCATTCCGGGGTCATCCCGCTCCACCATGCGGCCAGCTCCTTCGATGCGTAAACAAGCGAGGCATCTGGATGCTTCTTCAGGAATCTCAGTGCCTCCTTTTGGTTGATCCGCGAGTTGTTGCAATAAACACGCTGCAATCCGGCCAGGTTTTCCAGCGGTGCAAGGCTGCTTACACCTGTGCTGTCGCTGAGTAAAATATGCAGGTTCGACAAATCTTTCAGGGCATCAAGGTTGTCAACCGGGGTCGAGGAGATATTTAACATCTCAAGGTTTACAAGGGTTGTCAAAGGAGCGAGATCCCGGATGCTGGTATGATTTAACCTCAGATCACTGATCGTAGTCATGTCACGGAGGGATTCAATGGATGTAACCTTGGTTCCGCTGATGTCGAGCACGGTGAGCATTCTGAAGTTCGGGATCAGGGCGATATCACTGACAGGCGCTCCTTTCATACGCAACTGGTTAACCATCAGGCAGTAACGCAATGGCTCAAGCGAACTGACACGGGTGTTCGAAATATCGAGTACCTCCAGTTTGTTCAGGTTGCGAAGCGGCATCAGGTCGCTGACTGCCGTACCTGAAATATTTACCTCCTTCAGATCAGATAATTTGCTCAGTGGTTCAAGGCCTGAAATTGTGGTATTCCCCGAAAGATCAACGCTTCCGGCATGCACGATCTGACCCAGGAACTGGTAAAACGCAGAACCCATGATGAATTTCTGCTGCCCCCCCACAATGGCCACTGAATCGTTAAAGTTGTCGATTTGTTCCATCGGCAATGTCCCCTCCAGTTTCATATCCCTGGCAAGGATGGCCTTCCAGACCGGCGAAAGGCCATTCCACCAGTTACGCAGGTCGTCCTTTTCATTCAGTTTGGTGGTGTATACACTCACAATCTTCAACTGCTGCCTGACAGAGTCAAAATTGATCTCGATGTACCTGACCTTGTTCGAATTGACAGAATCCCCGTTGATGGTTATCCCCTTCAGACTGCGGTTCGCTGTTGCCTTGAAATAGGTCAGCCCCTTCTGGTCGGTCTCAACTGTTACATCCTGGATAGTGTAAAGAAACTTCACACTTTTAAAGAAAAAATCGACATCACTGAGATAAGCCGGCATATCTTTATATAGCGGCACAAGCCGGTTTTCATCCAGGTCATCCTCGATCTGCACCTCCTCATCCCAGCACCATTTCAGGTAACTCTGCGAAATGATCTTCTGTTTTTCATTTACGGTGTTGCGCCTGTCACCAATAAAATTCAGTGAGCTCTCGAAAAATTTGACCAGGGGTGTCACCTGCACCCGGAAGGTATCGACTTTATTGGCTGCAATCTGCCCGGCCTTGGGTTTGGAAGGATCCTCCTTGCCCGTTGCCGGTTGCTTCTTTTGCGTTGTGCTGCCAGGCTTCTTCTGTGCGGTACCGGTTTTGTTTTTCGACGTTGTTGTTTGCTTTTTCCCCGTTGAGGTCTTGGTCTGCGCCAACAACGGAAACATGCCAACGGATACCGCCAGTAGCATCAAAATAATGAACTTATTCATGCAAGTTTAATTTACGTGTGTGTAGTGCCGTATCAAATCCCTCTTTTCCTGCTCACTCACGCGTAGTATGTTGGATATTAGCCAACCGGAGTTAACATTATTCCGGTTGAAATAAGAGACTTCAAAGTACCAGTTTGGGACCTGGAAAATGTGGAATTTGACATTGTTCACCGATACAAAGTTAAGATTTCCATTCTTCATCTCCATCACAAAAAGGGAGGTCATATCAGGGATATAATTACGTTCCAGGTAGAAATCGAGGTTTTCAGGTTCTCTGAAGGCTTTGTGCAGGTTCATGAAATCAAGCTCATGGCTCATCGGGTGGATAAAATATTTCAGGTTGACTGTATCGCTGAGATGGGTGAACCATGACTCAAACCGGTCGAAATAAACATTCGACACAACCCATTTGTAACCACTGAGTTGCTTCTCGATTTTCAAATAAAGGATCAGGTTGACCTTCTCCTTTTTGTAGGTAAATGTGGCAGCGACTTCCGCAAACCAGCCCTTTGAATAAAAATCAAGAAATGCAGGACTCTTTTTATTCAGTGCATCATCGATGAAAACAAATTTCGCATCAGCACTGATCACCGGACTTGAATTATCAAAAAGCATGTTCAGATACCTTTTCCTCGCTTTCAGGTCACGATAACCCGGATTCCCCGGATAAAAACGCTTACCCTGGATATCCTCTTCCCCGTTGAACCGCAAAAAGAACTGGTTCAACTGCTTTGTCTGGGCATAAAATACTGTTTCATCTCCCGTTAACGACCCAATCGAACCCTGTGAAAAACAGGCAATTGGCATCAACAAAAAAACAATCCATGTGAGTATTCTCATTGAACAGAATTAAAATCAAAAAATTGAACCCAGAAATTACTTTATGTAATTCGTAACGTGCAACTGGCACATAGAACTCCGATCCTCTCCGGTTCGAATGCTCTACCTACTTTGAGGTTTCTTTTACCCGGATATCGCCCAGCATAACATCCCAAAATCCAATGAGACGTCCACCAATCTGGGTCTCCTTGCGCTTCACATAAACCGTGATGTCCTTCTTGGTTGTATCTTCGTAAACAAGCCCCTTTTCTGCATCATAGGCCTGAAAACGCTGGTAAATGGTAATCACGCCGACATAGGTGCCGTCAGGCTGCCTCACAAGGTCGCTTACATACTGGATCTTGTACCAGTCGATGGTTACCCGGTCGTAGTTGAGCTGCATGAGCCGGTCGAAATACTCCCGGACTTTGTAGTAATTCACATCCTGGCGGCCCAATGACGAAACCCCTATTTCACTGTTCTCCATAAACAGTTCCACTGCGCGTTCAATAACACGCTGGGCATCAGACCATGGAGTTTGCTTGTCACCAATGATGCTGATATACTTGCTAAGGTCACGCACCTTTTCAAGGGCAAGACTGTCAATGGCCTGTTTGCGCTGAGGGGATAGATTATCCTGTGCGGTCGCCCGGTTCGACACGGCGAACATGGAAACCAATATGATCAATGAAAGCAGCTTTCTCATAATTGTTACTTTTTAATTAAATCGAGTCCCTTGATTTTTCCATTGGCATCGGTCATAATTGCATCAATGGCATTCTTGCTGGCCTTGGTATCCTTGATGAAATTCAGGTACCGGCTGATCGTTGTGGGCTTGTCATAATCAACAATGGATCCCTCCCTGCTGATAATGATCAATACAGGTGCATCCCCCGACGAAAACAGTTGCAGCGTTTTCGAGATGGTCGCCTCAGCCTGTGTGAGGTTACCGGCACTGGCCGCATTCGCGATAGACATGAAGGCATTCTCCAACTGGGTTTTAACAGGCAAACTGCCGGCCGCACCATAAGTACGCATATCCTTTATCTTATTTTCCAGCCGTTCAATAAGCTCCTGTATCTCGCCGTCGTCGAGATTCTGCGATTTGATTTTATTCAGATCGCGCTCCAGTTCATCGGCCGATTTATTGTCTTTGTTTAGCAACAAATCATATAGTGCGGCCCGGGCCACATCAGCCTTTTGCGCCTTCACCTTCTCCTCTTCCGCAAGTACCGATTTCAGCTTCTGCTGCGCCTCGATGATCATGGCGTTGATGGTAGGGTCGTTGAGGTTTTTATCCATGATCGCACCCATCATCCTCTTTTGTTCATCATACGATAAGGTGGTGGTACCATCGATAATCGATTGCAACTGCTTTTTTGCCGATGCAATCTCTGCCTTACGCTCCTTTTTCGACATCTTCCCGGTCGGTTTGCAACTTTCTGTTCCTGCAACAACAAGTGCCATCATTAAAATGATGACAAACTGCTGCCAGCGAACGCTTTTGATTCTATTTACTATTTCTGACATAGCTATTATATTTACGATTTACGATTTTTGATTTACGATTTTTTTCGTCCCGTGTCCCGGTTTTCGTCCCGTGTCCCGGTTTTCGTCCCGTGTCCCGGTTTTCGTCCCGTGTCCCGGTTTTCGTCCTGTGTCCTGTGTCCCGTGTCCCGGTTTTCGTCCCGCGTCCCGTTTTCCGTTACGCCTTATAAAACGGGAACTTCACCACCTTTGCCCTTAAAATCTTCTCCCGTATCTTGATGTGTATCTCACTTCCCTCCCTGGATAGGGCCGATGGCACATAACCCATGCCTACGGGCCTCTTTACCGATGGTCCCATCGTACCGGAAGTAACTTCGCCGATCTTGTTTCCCTGTGCATCAACAATTTCGTATTCATGACGGGGAATTCCCATATCCACCATTTCAAAACCCACCAACCGGTGAGCTGTCCCTTCCTGCTTTTGCTTCAGCAGGTATGCTTTATTTATAAACTCCTTGTAATCGGTGAATTTGGTAATCCATCCCAATCCCGCCTCAATTGGTGATGTAGTGTCGTTGATATCATTCCCGTAAAGGCAATAGCCCATCTCAAGGCGCAAGGTGTCACGCGCGGCCAAACCGATCGGCTTGATGCCATACTCTTTTCCTGCCTTAAAAACAGCCTCCCATATCTTCGGAGCATCCTCATTGGACATGTAAATTTCGCAACCTCCTGATCCGGTGTAACCCGTAGTGGCAAAAATGACATCAGGAACCCCAGCAAAAGTCAGCTTTTTGAAGGTATAATATTCCATATCGGTAACTGTAGTATCTGTGAGCTGCTGCATTGCCTTTAAGGCAAGAGGACCCTGGATGGCCAGCTGTGCGATTTCATCGGATGCATTGTACAAGCTGGCGCCCATCTTGTTCTGCTTGTTGCACCAGGCCCAGTCCTTGTCGATGTTGGCGGCATTCACCACCAGCAGATAGGTCAGGTCATCCACTTTGTAAACCAGCAAATCATCAACAATCCCTCCGGTCTCATTGGGGAAACAGGAGTATTGTACCTTGCCCGGTGTCAGTTTCGATGCATCATTTGAGGTAACCCATTGAACGAAATCCAATGCCTTTGGCCCCTTTACCCAGAATTCGCCCATGTGTGAAACGTCAAAAACACCAATGCCCTTGCGAACAGTCTCATGTTCTGCGTTAACACCTTCGTACTGGAGTGGCATGTAATAGCCGGCAAATGGGACCATCTTGGCACCCATGGCTTCGTGAAACTTTGTGAATGCTGTATTTTTCATATGTATATAATTTTCTATAACTTTAATAATCAATAAAATAAAAACAAGTTTAAGAGAATAAATTTTCATATTCGTACTCCATCACGATTTCTCGGGAATTGGTAACAACGGTTGGTGCTTAAACTTGTGTGCTCTCTGTATTTTCCAGAGAACGTGGTCAATTTCATGTACGAGATACTTTTTGTTGCTCAGTAAAAATTCGACCTTTTAATGTTTCTTGTAATGCTTCCATCAACGACTTATCTAATCCTAATTCTTTAATCCGGTTCAAGTAATTTCTGATTTGTTTATTGGTTTTTTTTGGGTTGTTGTATAAGGCAGGTTCTTTATAAGCTTGTTTGTCCTTGATGACATGATAAGATGCAACAATAATTTTATGCCCAACGGCTATGAGTGCTTTTTTCTTACCACGCCTTCCGACAAGATTTTCATATTTGCGTTTTAAAAAACCATCCTTTTTCCTGGTTGCTCCCCAACCACATTCTACTACTGTGCTTTGTATATATTTGTTGCCATGTATTATGCCTGTTACTTTTTTTTTCCGCCTGTTTCATTATTTCCGGGACTCAAACCTGCCCAACTGCTCAAATGATTTTCATTCGGAAATTTACTCATGTCAACTCCAATCTCACTGATAATGCTAATGGCACTGTCTTTACCTACACCAGGGATGGTCTGAAGCAAATCAATTTCAACTTGGTAGGCTTTGATTGCCACTTCAATTGCCGCATCTATCCGTTCAATAAGCCTCTCTTTATCGGCAATACTGTCTTGATGAAACTGTAGCATCATGCGATGGTGATTGCTTATTCGTCCTTCCAGGGCCATCCTAAATTCGGTCTTACTGACTTTCATCTTTCCATGGTAAAATTTTATCAGTTCATCCGGATCTGTCTGACCCTGTATCAAACTATTGATAATCTTTGTCCCAACTGCACCATCAACCTTACTAACAACACTGGAAAGTTTTATGTTAGCATCTTCCAGTATTTTTATGATTCGATTCTGTTCG
>Ga0074195_1002572_pt1 | contig 19722 bp, 25 predicted proteins | sample EPASupsiteHSE623_FD_64525 | JGI IMG/M metagenome (GOLD analysis project Ga0074195, IMG submission 64525) | Bioremediated contaminated groundwater from EPA Superfund site, New Mexico - Sample HSE6-23 | ecosystem: Environmental > Aquatic > Deep subsurface > Groundwater > Contaminated ...
ATGAAGCAACTTGCTCAATATTTGGATCAAATGAGACTCGGGTTGGTTTACACAGGGGAAACAAAAGATAAAGGAAAGAAGAGCGCAGATTTTGTCATTGAAGACATGAATAAGAGCATGGCAGAAGTGTTCAGCAAGCTTCAACTTGAGCGATTCATACCGGCTTGAATTAATTTTTATTATACCCAGGAAGAATCATGTGGCTGAGGCGTATTTTTTAAGGATCTTATAAACTCCGGCCGTACTCAGGAATGGCACGCGCAAAAAACCCCGGCAGGCCCAAACCCGGTCCTGCCGAGCAAGCTGAGAACACAAGGACGAGAACGCTGGCACTGCATTGAAAAAATCTGGCGTGGAAAGCCTTATTTACCCATTATGCGCAAAGTAGCAAGATCGGTGATGGTATGACAGAAATCGCGCCGCACAAGCACTGCGTTGTCTGCGGCAATGCTGTTCGGGCAAATGAAAGCTTCTGCGACGATCTGTGTGAGATCAAGTTCAAGTCGGCTCAAAGAAGGCAGCAGCTGCTGTTTGGGGCATTCATTGTGCTGATGGCGCTGATTTTGTTCCTCCCGTCCATTGTGAAAATGATAGGGTGAAAGATGCGATCGATTGTCGCAATGCTGGCCTTTTTGGGCTTGATGGCATTGATGTCTTCCGGCAGTGCAACTGACGGGTATCTCTATGTTAAGGACGTCACCATGCACTTGAAGGGAGATAATGCCACCTTCGAATTGAACTATTCGTTAGATGCATTCACCCGCTTTTACGTGCTGGCGCTTGGATGCCGGTATCTTGAACCTGAGCTTCTCTCATTCCTGGGAAACTACAGCAGCGTTCGACTCTTGAAGGCCGATACGGACGGTGCGGCCCTGCAGGTTTGCGGAGCCGGGAAATTAAACGGCGGGTACTATCTCTTTGATTCCCGGCCCATGGGATCGAAGGAGAGGCCGCTGCAAACAGGCATACCCAGGTTCACGGTGGTCTATCCGGAGGGAAGGGTTCGCAACTATTACAATGTGACCTCTACCCAGAGTGTATTTTGCCGGGCAAATGCCTCCCTCAACCGTTCGATGATGTCCAAAATCCGCCTGAACTGATCGGTGCCTGAACCGATACGAACACACCCAAAAAGAATTGTTCCCGGTTTTGCTGATGCTCGGAATAGATCATGATGTTTGGGCTGCAGGATAGAGCTCAAAATTCCGTGCGTATCTGCAGATCCACCGCCCTGCCATTTTCCTGGCAAACCTTTATCTTCTAGAAGCAGGATTCACCCTCTAGTTCCGGAATGTGACCTTTGGTCGAACCGGTAAGGGTGAAAAGGATGAAGTCTTTTTACAAGTATATCAGTGATGCCTGGTCCTCTCCCCGAGAGGGCTACGTCGGCGCACTGAGGCAGGACAGGCTCAAGGCCTGGCGCCAGGAAATGACCGTGCAGAAGATCGAGCGGCCTACCCGCCTGGACAGGGCGCGGGCGCTCGGCTACAAGGCCAAGCAGGGCATCATCGTGGCACGTGTCATGGTTAGACGCGGCGGCCGCCGCAAGTCCCGTTACGAGAGGAACAGAAAGACCAGCAAGATGGGCGTGAACACCATCACCATGGGCAAGTCCATCCAGAGGATTGCGGAGGAGCGGGCCGGAAGGCGGTTCCGCAATATGGAGGTCCTCAATTCCTACTGGGTTGCCGAGGACGGCAAGCACAAGTGGTACGAGGTCATACTGGTCGACCCGTGCGCTCCATCCATCATGAACGACAAGAACCTCAAATGGGTTACGGATGACGTTCACCGGGGCAGGGCTGTGCGCGGCAAGACCAGCGCCGGTCGCAAGGGTCGCGGTATGCGGCATAAGGGCTTCGGCACAGAGAAGACAAGACCCGGCATCAGAGCCCACGACGGCAAAGGAAAGTAAGTGATTGACAGGGTCTCTTTCCGGGCCTTTGTGGCAGCGACGGAGGACGTCGACCGGGTGCGCGAAGCCCTCGGCGTCTTCGTCCCCCTGGACAGGATCACCGCTGTGACTGCAGAGGGCCATTTTGGAAACGAGATCAAAATCCTGGAGGCCAGCCTCAAGAAGAAAGAGGCCCGGGCCTTCTTCAGTATTTTGCGTGAGCAGCTTCCAGCCGCCGACCTGATGCGTCTGCGCCGGGAGATCCCGGACCGGCTGGAGGATGACAGCCACTTTTATCTGCGCCTGGACAAGCAGGCTGCCTATAAAGGCACACTCCGGTTGACGGAATCGAAGGATGCGCTGGATATCTCTGCGCTCATCAAGACCTATCCCGTCCGTCGTGAGGAAGCCCTGAGGATCCTGGGCGAACTCTTATGAGCTTTTGCGAGTGCCTGAAGGCCTATCCGGAAGGCTCAGCCTCTGCCAGCCGCCTGGCCTTGACCGCCAAGGGACTTGGTTATAATTCGCTGATCATCTGCAATGTCGAGCCGCAGAAGATCTTTCGGCCCGACGCCGCCTCCGCCATAAAAGGAGTGCGGGTGATCGTGGGTGCGGAGGTCACTGCCGACAACCCCAGGGCTTTGAAGAGCCGCGTCTCTGCCATGCGGGCAAGATTTCCTTTTCTCATGGTCACAGGCAGAACGGACGAGATGATCAGAGCGGCCTCTGAGGACCCCAACGTGGATCTCCTCATTCATCCCTGCGCCTACGATATCCGCCGATCGCTGAGCATTGCCACAGCCAGGGCGGCTAAACTGAACCGGGTGGCCATCGGCTTTGACCTGGGGGCACTGGCGCATCTGCGGGGCAGCTCCCGCGCGCGGTGGCTGGAGGCGGCCAGGCGAAATTTGCAGGTGGCCCGCAAGTTCGAATTGTCCCTGGTCATCACCGCCGGTGCACTGTCCCACCTGGATCTGAAGGCCCCCCGGGACCTGATCGCTCTGGCCGAGGTGGCCGGGTTTGAGCGGAAAGAGGCGGCAGAGGCCCTGAAGCTGCCCGAAAAACTGGTGGAGCTGAACCGGAGATGCTGGACCAGTCCCGGAGTGGAGCTTCTTTGAGGAGCAGGCTGCCCGTCCTGCGGGCCAGGCGAAGATACATGGCCTTCGAGCTGGAGGCGGAAGGCACAGTCCCGGCGAAGGAGCTGGTGAGCGAGATTCACTCGGCCCAGGTCTCGCTCTTCGGCGACGCTGGAGCCGCTCAAAACAGGCTCAAGCTCATTTCCTTCAACGGCAAGCGCGGCCTGCTTCGCTGCAACCATGTCCATATCGATGATACCAGGGCAATTTTAGCCACCATCCGTTCCGTAAATGGAATCCGGGTTGCATTGCATTCAAAAGGCGTTTCGGGAACGATCAAATGCGCTACAGAAAAGTATTTACCGCAACTCGGTAAAATAAGTGTTGAAAATGACGGAAGAAGAATCGAGCTGGAAGAAGTTTCCGGGTGTATTATTCGCACCCACGGCCTAAAAGTCGATCTCTGTCCGGATGACCGGAATAAGACTAAAGGATCAGACACCCGATATTTGGGGCTGACCTCTTTTGATTTAAGTGGAGGACATGAGGATGCAGATGGCACCGCAGATGGGTTATGACAGGGCAATTACCGTATTCAGCCCTGACGGCAGATTATTTCAAGTTGAATACGCCCGCGAGGCCGTTCGGAGAGGAACGACGGCTGTGGGCATAAAGGCAAAGGACGGCGTGGTCGTGCTGGTGGACAAGAGAATTACCAGCAGGCTCATGGAGCCCAAATCCATTGAGAAGATCTTTCAAATTGACTCACACATCGGCGCTGCCACATCCGGCCTGGTGGCGGATGCAAGGGTTCTGATCGACAGAGCCAGAGTTGAGAGCCAGATCAACCGGCTGGTCTACGATGAGCCCATCGGAGTCGAGGCCCTGGCCAAGAAGATCTGCGATTTCAAGCAGCAGTATACGCAGTACGGCGGCGTGCGGCCTTTTGGAACGGCCCTACTTATCATCGGCGCGGAAGAGGACCGGACACGACTCTTTGAGACCGATCCCTCAGGAGCTCTGCTGGAGTACAAGGCAACTGGCATCGGCGCCGGCCGCTCTGCAGTCATGGAGGTCTTCGAGGAGAAGTACAGAGGAGACCTGACACTGGACGAGGCGGTCATCATGGGCCTGGAAGCTCTCTACAAGGCGTCTGAGGGCAAGGTCGAGGCAGCCACCACGGAAATCGGCATCATCAAGCTTGTTGATCGTAAGTTCTACAAGCTGAGCGAGAGTGAAGTGGCGGAATATGTTGAACGGATGAAGTCTCAGGTAACTGCCGGCAAAGAGGAGAAGGGAGAGGCATAAAGAATGGTCAGACTGGATGATGCGGTTCCAGCGAGACTCAAAACCCACGGAACCACCTTCGAGGTTCTGGTGGACCCGGATGGAGCCCTCGCCCTGAAGAGGGGGGACGCCGTCAACCTGGAAGAGATCCTGGCGGTAGAGGATGTCTTCGAGAATGCCTCTCGGGGTGACCGCAGCGCAGAAGAAGACCTGCAAAAGGCCTTCGGAACCACGGATGCCCTCACTATCGCACAGGTAATCATCAAGAAGGGCGAGATCAGCCTCACGGCAGAGCAGCGCAAGCAGTTTATCGAGAACAAACGCCGTCAGGTAATTGAGATCATCGCGCGAAACGCCATCAATCCCCAGACCAAGACGCCCCATCCTCCCGGCAGAATCGAGCAGGCCATGACCGAGGCACGCGTCAACATCGATCCTACCAAGTCCACGGATGAGCTGGTAAAGATCGCCATGAAGGCCATCCGCCCCCTCATTCCCATCAGGTTCGAGGAGGTAGAGGTGGCAGTCAAGATCCCGCCGTCCTATGCGCCCAAGGCTTACGGCGAGGTTGCCGCATTTGGCAAGCTCAACCGGGAGGCCTGGCAGAACAACGGGGCCTGGATCGGCGTGGTTCAGATACCGGCGGGCATGCAGACGGAATTTTACGCCCTGATCAACCGGCTGACTAAAGGAGAAGCTGAGACGAAGCTTCTTAAACATTGAATGACGTGGGAATGGATCGCATGGATCGCAAGGTGGTAGTACCGGGTGATCTTCTCTCTGAGGATGCCAAGAGATCGGGCGACGGGACGTATATCAAAGATAAATGCGTCTACTCCCTGCTCTATGGTCTTGCGAACTACAGGGATAAGATAAATGTCATACCCCTGGCGGGAAAATACATACCTGCACCGGGGGACAATGTAATTGGCGTAGTGAAGGACATAACCTTCTCCAATTGGATCGTGGATATCAATTCGCCTTACGACGGGCTGCTGCACATCTCCGAGTTTCCGCAGAGGATCGAATCGGATGAGATGTCCAAGCATCTGCGCATCGGCAGCTCCATCATGACCAAAGTGAAGGATGTGGACCCCACTATGAAGGTGGAGCTCACCCTGAACGACCGCAAGCTCGGAAAGATCATGACCGGCCAGGTCATTGAGATCAGCCATACACGTGTTCCGAGGCTCATAGGCAAGGGCGGCTCCATGATCAGCATGCTGAAGAAAGAGGTGAACTGCAACATCTTCGTTGGTCAGAACGGACGAATATGGATCAGCGGAGGAGCAGGGGATATGGATCTGGCCCTCAAGACCATTAGCTTGATTGAGAAAGAAGCCCACACCAACGGTTTGACGGATAGGATTGTGGCATTCCTCAAGACGGAGAAAGAGGCCAGAAGTTGATCGCTATGGATAAAAGTGATATATCATTTTTCAAAGACGGACTGCGCCTGGATGGACGAAGGGCGGATCAGCTCCGGCCCATAAGGATCGAGGTGGGTGTCCTGGCAAGAGCTGACGGCTCATGCTATATTGAGATGGGCGGAAACAAGGTTATCGCCGCGGTCTATGGACCAAGGGAGGTTCATCCCAGACACCTGCAGGAAGTCACCAGGGCCATTGTGCGCTACAGATACAACATGGCCTCCTTCTCCGTGGAGGAGCGGAAGCGACCGGGGCCGGACCGCAGGTCTTATGAGCTCTCCAAGGTGAGCCGTGAAGCTCTGGAGCCCGTGATCCTGACCAGCTACTTCCCGCGCTCGGTGATAGACGTATTCGTGGAGGTCCTGCAGGCGGATGCCGGAACCAGGACTGCCGGCATAAATGCGGCGGCAGTGGCTCTGGCCGATGCCGGGATTCCCATGAGGAGCATGATCAGTTCCTGTGCAGCCGGAAAGGTAGCCGACACCATAGTCCTTGATCCTATGAAGGAAGAGGACAACTTCGGCCAGGCCGATCTTCCCATTGCCATGACCCCGGGCGGGGACATCACTCTGATGCAGATGGACGGCGGCCTGAGCCCTGATGAATTCCATCAGGCAGTGGAGATGGCCATGAAAGGCGCGAGGGATATTTACGAGATGCAGAGAACGGCTCTGGTGGAGAAGTACGGCCGGCTTGAGGCCCCCACGATTGAGGTGAGTGCCTGTGAGTAGCGTTATCTCTGAGATTCGCAAGGATTTCATCTACAACCTGCTCATTAAGGGCGAGAGAGTGGATGGCCGTGCCTTTGACCAGTATCGCGAGATCTCCATCGAGCGGGACGTGATCCGGAAGGCGGAGGGAAGCGCGCTGGTGAAATTGGGATCAAGCCAGGTGCTGGTGGGCGTGAAGATGCAGCCCGGAGAGCCTTTCCCGGACACGCCCAATCGCGGCGTCATCATCACCAATGCCGAGCTGGTGCCCCTCGCTTCGCCGAGCTTCGAGCCCGGACCGCCCAATGAGGTGGGGATAGAGCTGGCGCGCGTGGTGGACAGAGGCGTGCGCGAATCCAAGGCTGTGGACTTGGAGGCGCTCTGCATCGTTCCCGGCAAGCAGGTATGGATCATATTCATAGATGTGCACATTCTGGACGACTGCGGGAATATCCTCGATGCCGCATCCCTGGGAGCCATCGCCGCGCTGCTATCGACCCGGGTTCCCGCGAGCAAGTTCGGCCTGGGCGAGGACTACATGCTGCCGGTAAACGACATACCCGTCGCCACAACCGCCATAGAGTTCAGCGATGTCCTGATGTTCGATCCCGGCGTGGATGAAGAATCGATAGCCAACACCAAGCTGACGGTTATAACCACGGCCAAGGGAGAGATCTGCGGCATGCAGAAGAGCGGCAAAGGATTGCTGAAGCCCGAGCAGATCTACCGCATCGTTGATATAGCATGTGAGAAGGCAAGAGAAATCCGGGAAAAGTTTCTGGAAGCGTAATTGGAAGCATAACCTAATAGTAATCGGAAGTAATTATCATGGCTAAGCAGACTACAAAAGGAAGAAAGAGCAGGTCGGCAGCTAGGTTTGGCCCCAGGTACGGCCGCAAGTCGCGAAAGCTCGTGGCGGACATGGAGGAGAAGACCAGGGCGCTGTATGACTGCCCCCAGTGCGGAAGAACGAAGGTAAGCAGAGAGAGCACAGCCATATGGGTTTGCAGCAAGTGTGGCTACACCTTTGCCGGCGGCTGTTTCATTCCCGAGACTTCTTTAGGCCGCTCCGTGCAGCGTTCTCTCAAGAAGGTTCTTGAGGCAGAGTAGAAAATGGCCTACAAGTGCACCAGATGCAAGAAGACCGTAGAGGTCGACTATGAGTACAGCGGCATACGCTGTCCTTATTGCGGGCATCGCATCCTGATGAAGGAGCGGCCCACTACGGTCAAGAAGATGTTTGCCGTGTGATGCAGGTCACCACCTCGCGAGACCCATCCGCGAAGGCAAGGAGACTGGGAAAGGCTCTGGCCTCGTTCCTCTCCGTACCTTATGCGAATCGGGGAAAGCAGAGTCCAGGTGAGGACGATACCTGGCTGGTGGTGGTTGAGGATCACGGCAATCCTCGCGGGCTTGTCAAGCGCTCCAGCGGCTTGGAAGAGCAGTTGTCCTTCAAGGTTGCTCTCGAACCCGGGCCTGCCAAGGGACGCTCTAAGAAGATCGTCCCGGTAGTGACGGGCAAGATGGAGGAAGCCCTTCCGGTAGCCCGGTTCTTCGAACTGGAGTGGCAGGAGTCGCTCGCGCACGCACCGAAGCGTGCCCTGGTTGTTGCATCCGGTCAGATCGATTTCGTGGATGAGGATGAGGCCAAATTCAGGCTGAAGATATGTTAGGCTGTGCAGAGTTTGTCTTTGAGACACCTGAGCCGGATGCGATTTATAGAGCACTCGGGCCGGAGCTGGACGACGAACTCCACAGATCCAATGTCGAGATGCGCCTATGCGAGGGCGCCCTCGTGTTGAAAGTTCGGGGCGATGATGTTGTCTCTCTCCGGGCAGCCTTAAATACCTGGATAAGGTTGGTCAAGATCGCGTTTGAGATGGTGAATATATGAGTGGCGAATTGCCTCCCCAGATACAGAATCAGCTGGCACAGCTCCAGCAGCTCCAGCAGCAGGCGCAGGCTGTCATGACCCAGAAGACCCAGATAGAGGGTCTGATCCGCGAGACCGAGGCGGCGCTGAAGGAATTGGAGAAGAGCGCGGACGACGCAGTTATATACAAGAGCGTCGGCGAACTTCTATTCAAAGCTGACAAGCCGAAGCTGACGGAAGAGCTCAAAGAGAGAAAGGATATGATGGATCTGCGACTGAAGACCATGGCCAAGCAAGAGGAACGCATTCAGGGCCGGTTTACCCAGCTTCAGGAGCAGCTCAAGATGTCTCTCGGACAGATGCCGCCCAAGGGCGGCTAAACAGTTTAAGCGGACCCGTGGCTTAGCCAGGACATAGCACCGGGCTTCTAACCCGGGGGTCGCGGGTTCGAATCCCGCCGGGTCCGCCTTATTATTATCAGGAGTTTTTATGTGCGAACTTTCCGTCTACACCGTCAGGGGCGATGCCCGCGAAAAGGTGATGGAGGGCGTGGTCAGGCTCACCGTCCGGAACGGCAAAGTGCTGATGGAAGGCATCTTCGGCGACTCCAAGGAAGTAGAGGGCAAGCTGGCCGAGGTCAATATCATCGCTCAGACGGCCAGTATCATCGTGAATTAGGCGTACCGGGGTGCACTGTTGATCGCTTCAGGAGAGAAAATGTCGAGGAAGCGATTAAATGTGGACTGGAGGCACGTAGAGGAAGTTTTTAGACCTCAACCCCTATTTGAAGCGTTATAAAGACCATCTTGTGACTTAAAGGCGAGAAAAGAGCTGGTGCTTTCGCGGTCATTAAGCTATATTGCTGAAAGCCGTAGTTTGCTGTTGCCTCCAACGATTGATGCGAGTATGTTTCTATACCAATTCTCTTCTCTGATTCTTGGTAGAATCATCCAGGGACTTATTCTCCTGCAAAACTAATGCGTTGAAAACTATATTTTTTGATTTATAGCTTTCTCACTAAAGCATCTGTTAAGCCCGGAACCTCATCAGCGCCAGCAGGCACAGTGAGGTTCGCGCCCTGGAAATCCTTGCCAATCGGCTCGTACTTACCACCCAGGTGCTCCGCTAAGAATGCTTCGGCGATAGCGTAAAATGATAGCCTATTCTCTGGGCGCACAAAGCCATGCCCCTCATCGGCATAAAGGACGTAAGTTACGGGCAGATTTTTGGCCTGCATAGCCTTGACGATTTGGTCGGACTCATTCTGCTTGACTCGAGGATCATTGGCTCCTTGGGCAATAAGCAAGGGCCGCGCAATCCTATCCACGTAGGTTAAGGGCGAGCGCTCCCCCAACAGCTTCTTGCCATCTTCTGTCCTAAAATCGCCCACACGGGTGGTTAGCTGGTCAAGCTCAGGTTTCCAGTATGGCGGGATGGATTGCAGAAGCGATGTTAGATTTGAGGGACCCACAATGTCCACGCCGCAGTTGAAGGTATCAGGAGTGAATGTAAGTCCAGCCAGCGTGGCATAGCCACCATAGCTCCCTCCCATAATAGCGATCTTCTCAGGATCGGCGATTCCCTGCTGGACTGCCCATTCGACAGCATCGATGAGATCATTCTGCATCTTCCGGCCCCATTCTAGATTTCCGGCATTTGTGAAATTCTTGCCAAAGCCTGTGGAGCCCCTGAAGTTTACACTCAAGACTGCGTAACCCCTGTTGGCGAGCCACTGATGTTGGGGATTGTACCCCCAATCGTCCCTGGCCCAAGGTCCGCCATGCACGTCCAATACCATTGGAAGCGGCACGTCCGGTTTTCCGTCGGTGTTGCTGTCGCTGCGCAATGGCAGAGTGTAGTAACTCACTAGATCCAGACCATCACGCGATTTGATGATAACAGGAACCATTTTTGCCAGATCCTGGCCTTGCAGCTTCTCCTTATCCGTGAAGAGGAACCTGGCCTTCCGTTGATTGTGATCGTAGTAGTAATAGCGCAAAGGTCCGTCATCTACGACATATACCACGATCCATGCTCTATCATCCAGGCTTCGGCTAACGACTTCAATGTCACCTTCTTCTAAGGCGCGCAGGTAGGCCAGATCGGAGGCTATCGTTTTGTTGATTACCTTCCAATGCTCACGCTCATAAGTGAACGCCACAGCCTCAACAGTTTTTTCCGTTGGATGGAGCATGAGGCCATCGAAGTCCGCTTTGGGATCTTCGGCGATCATTTTTTCTTCGCCTGTGGTCAGATTAAGAGAAAAGAGCGCTGATGTATCTCGTCCTCGGCTATCGGCAAAGTAGATGACTTCATTAGTTTTGTTCATGGCCACAACGCTGGTAGTCAGCGCATCGTCCTTCCCGATACGCAGAAAATGCTCCCATCCGTCATTCAGTGGTTTGAATATATCCGTGCCACCATCCGAAGTAGTCTTTGAGGCAAGCCTGATCCGGAATTCATCATCGATATTGAACTCGGCGAACTCCTTGTTCTCCAGGACTAGGGTCAGATTCCCTGAATCGATATTTAGCCTATAAATATCGTGGTACTCTGGGTCGCGTTTGTTAAGCCCTACCATGATTTCATGAGGAAACTTATAGCTACCAGCCTCGATTTGGGCTTGAACACCTGGAAATGGCGTAAAATCTTTAACCTCCTTATTGCTCAGATTTACGCTGTATATTCGCCAGTTCTCGTCTCCATTCCTATCCTGCAATAGATGATATGCTGATTTGTATATGCCCACCCGTAATTACGTATTCCTCGGTATGTATCATTTGTGACGGGCTTGGCGAGGTTAGGTTGGGCAGAAGGACCCACCCAAACGTTCATGACACCATTTAGCGGAGCCAAGAAGCTCAACTGGTTGCCATCGGGGCTGATGCGGACAGTGACCCGATCGGGATTGCCAAAGAGCTGATCTCTTGATATCAAAGAACTGTTTTTCTCCTGCTTGTCGTCATCACTCGTTTTCTTGTCAGCGATGCATCCTGAAATCAGCAGGAGGATAAGAATAATTGGAATAATAGAGTTCATCCTCATAATTGCCCCAAGTGTCGAATTCGTTAGGCCAAAAAGTAACCGTGATCATATTTAACTCGTAGGATCGCGAAGGACGAAGCGGGAAGTCCCCCGCCTTTAGGACGCGGTAGTTCACATCATCTCTATCTGCACAGTTTACCAAGACCACAAGTCGTTATCGTAATGACTGTATGGATACCAATAAGAATAGCGGTATGGATACCAGTAAGGGTATGAATAGCTGTATGGGTACCAGTAGCTATAGGAATAGCGGTATGGATGATAGGTTTTCCCTTGATAGTTATAATAGGAAAAAGGATCGTACCCCTGGTCCCACGAGCTGCGAGGATAATCGTAGGGCGTGTATCCACTGCCAAAAACCCAGCTAGGAGGGAGCCAGTGATCTTCGTCACTCGATTGTGCTATGCAAATTGGTGCTGCCAGGAACATTGCCAGCAATGGCAATAATGCCTTAAATTTCTTGTTCATATTGACCCCACAACGGTTAATAGTGATTTACGAGCTATTAAAGATATTCCCGAAACTAGAATATGATTGCATTAGCATTCAAGATCGTGGCGTCTGGAAAAAATTTAAACCAGATGGCTTAGTAGATGCACCGGCTTAGTCAGATGATTGATGAGGATACATTTGTGTTTGTTGTGGAATGGATTGAGAGAGGGGTTGTTGATTCGTCTGGAGCGGTGTTGCATACTCCTCAGATTGAGAGACTCTTTGGAGATAAACAGCTCCTTCGCCAGTCTCGGTGACATCGTAATTCAAATTAAGAGGATCATAGCCTTCTTTCATGAATGTGAAATGCCAAGTTCCTGGCTGTCCGTTGATGATCACAGATCCATTAGAGTCAGTAATCCCTTGAAAGCTGTTTCCCGCTGCATCCTGTCCGGTAACCTGAACATCTGAGAGCAGCGTGCCGTTAAAGTTACCGTCGAATACATATACCGTCTGGGCAACTTGTTCCTGGCATAATGCGGTCAAAAACATGCTGCTGCTCATCAGCAATATTAGAATCGGCAGATAATAATTCTTCTTCATGTTATTTTCCTCCAAATTATTGAATATTATCTCTCAAAAATAGTTACCAGTTTTTGTTGGTGTGCAGAATTTTGCTGCAATTCGGGTCATTCTGCCTACGTAAGAATTAAGCCGATCCCAAGTCACAGCGAGTTAGAGACACCATCAATTCCCTGGCAACTCTTGTTTCAAACACGCAAATTGATTATAACGATCTTAAAGCCTCCATCGCAGTCCTCTTTCCTGTCGCCCATCATGGACCTGACATGCTTATGGGTCATACAATCGCACCGTTCCATCATGGACTTAATGTGCCTGCCGTCTTCTCCATAGCACGACTTCTGCTTGTCGTCATGTCCCATCATGGACTTCTGGCAGTCGCATGGCTTTTCACAGTCGCACGACTTCTCCTTGTCATCATGTCCCATCATGGACTTCTGGCAGTCGCACGGCTTTTCACAGTCGCACGACTTCTCCTTGTCATCATGTCCCATACACGGCATCATATAGTCGCATGACTTCTGTTTGCCGTCTCGTCCAAAGCATGTGTACTTCTGCTTGTCATCCTGTCCCATCATGGGCTTCTGGCAGTCGCATATCTTCTGTTTGTCGTCATGTACCATCCCATTAAAAGGCATTGAAAAGGCTGGCATGACAAGAATAAACACTGTTGCCAATGCCATCAAGAATTTGATACCATTCATCGTACATACCTCCTGAATGACCAATTCTAGTTCGGCTAGAATAAACATATGCATTTATGCCATTCAATGTATATAAAAAATACGACCGAACGGTTAAAGAGTAAAATAAAAATGGCATCAGCCAGTCCTATCTCACTGGACGGAAGTTATAGCTTCATAAACAATTTTGAATATCAGACGGACCTTATTCGATTAGATATTAATATGCTGGTTTACGGCCAAGTATTTTTCGTTGATGGAGCCGAACGTATGATCCGATCTGGTTAGGCAAAAACCATTTTAGCCAGGAGATCAGACAGCTGCCACGGTTAACTTCAGCCACCAAATGCAGATCTCTTCCTTATCCAATATAAACCTGCTCAACACATGCCTGTGAAACAGCTTTTGTCAATATTGCCATTTCATTCTCGATTTACTCACCTCTTCAGCAAATACAAAATAGGAAATGATGCAAAGTGCATCAAGCGAGGTAAAGCCGTCACGGCTCAAAAAGCTTATGCACCTGCAAGAGCAAGAGGTTCGGTCATGAGATCAAAGAGCATAATTTACATATTATTCATATCACTGTTGCTGGCATCCGGCACAATCTGCCTGGCCGAGGATGCGGCAAATTCAAAGTCGGCAAATCCGGTCGTTCCCAAGGAGAATCTGCCGGAGGGCTTCAAGCTCATAGCTGCCCTGCCGGAGATGGACCCTCACGTGAACATGACCGATTACATCAAGGACTTCTACGGAGCGAAAGATATCGGAAAGACCAATGTATCCGTGGGAATCTACCAGTGGGGAAAGCCTGGCGAGTCTTACGATGCCAAGATCACCCTTATCCAGCTGCAGGATGAGATGTTCGCGGAGTCTGCCTATTCCAATTACGTGTCTTTGCCAGAGTTCCAAAAGCCGCCCTTCCGGGGAGTGGACCGCTTCTCCTCTGCCATCATCAACGGCCATAACGCCACGGAGATCCGCAAGAATGTAGGCGAGAGCGGTCTGCGCTATCTCTATCTCTGGATGGATGGAAGCATCGTAGTCCTGGCAGAGGGCAACGACGACATTGGCAAGAGCCGTGACCTGGCCAGCGCCACAGGTCTATAGAATCATTTTAAATCTTTTTTGAAAAAATTGTTTTTATATTTTTAATAATACATTTATTACCAGAATCTCAAAGATAATTATCTCTCAGGGCTTAAGCCGCTTGATCTCCAGATAGCGCACCTCTTTGTCCGGGTAGGCAAACACCATCTCCTTTCTCACGGAATGAGCCAGCCGCACCGCTCGGGAGAGCACGGGCGGGAAGAAGACGTGATCCTCGGGAACGGTATGCACCAGATAGTCGGAGTGCGGAACCTTCTCCAGGCCACCGACCGCCTTGTAAACCCGGAAATGAGTGCCGAACTTGAAGCCGGTCTTTACCACCATCTTTCTGTTGCGCAGATCCCTGTAAACCCCAAACTTCAGGTCGAAGTCGCTCTCGATCTGGCGCGCCCTGGCCATGAAGCCATCCAGGTCTATTCTCTCACCGGAGCGGTCGGCCAGCTGGATCAATTCCTTCTCCAGCAAGTACGCCGACTCGACCAGAGATAGCTGCAGCCGCTCGCCCACGGGCTTGCCAAAGAATCCGCTCTCGTGCAGCCTCTGTGAGCCATCGGCATCCCAGAGCATCACCCGGTCCTCCAGAAGCGTGGCCATGCCGCCCGGCTCCTGTTCGGGCATCTTGCCGGACATGGCCTTCTCCCTGGCTTCATAAAAGGTGATGTCGCTCTCCTCATCCACGATGGCCAGCATCAGCTTCTTTCTCATCTGGCCGGCCACGCGCACGGGCTCGATGATCTCCTTGAGAGGAAGCGGCATGCGCTCGGAGATGACCAGAACATAAAACTCCGCCGGGCTCTTGCCGGGGTGCCCGCCGCGCGGATAGACGCGAAAGTCCGGCCTTCCCGGCTGAACGTAGTAGCCCCGCTCGCGCAGGTCTTTGTAAACGACATAGCGGAACTCAAAGCCCTTCTCCAGGGAGGAGGCCGTCTGAAAGAAGGCTTTGAAGTCGAACTGCTTTCCGTCCTTCGATACCTTGATCCGTGACCTGTCCAGGAGGTAGGCCGCCTCGACCAGGGACAGCTCCAGGCCCTTTCCCCTGGGACGTCCGAAGTAGCCCTGCTCGTACAGGTCGGGCAGGGCTTCATTGCCCAGCCTGACCTTGTCGCCCTTCAGCTGGCCTACAGTCTCCTCTGGCATGGGGTCCGGTTGGCCTGCCTTAGCTGCTCAACTTGTCCGGCCAGACGCCGTGCACGATGCCCAGGGACCTGTCCACGAAGGCGTGGATATCGGCCGCTGGATAGCCGCAGGAGAGCAGGTAGGACTCGACGTGGTTGGGAACAGCGATGGACATCTGCTCGACCATGGAGACGGTCTGCAGAACGGTGTAGTCACCCAGCCGGAAGGGTATGATGGCATCGGAGACGATGAGCTCAAAGATCTCCGGGCTGATGGGCCGCTCGATGCCGGATAAGAAGGCCTCCAGGATCTCGCTGGTCCAATCGTGCTTCTTGCCTTCATCCTGGTAGGGCATGACCACGACCTCCCGGGTCTTGGCGAACTGCTCCGCCAGTTGCGCTGGAGAGACGTCGCCCTTGAAGACCATGCTCAGGAAGTTGGTGTGCGGCACGGTGGTGGGGACCTTGCTGGCGCGAATGGAGAACTTGACCTCCTCGAAGACTGTTCCGGCATCCGTTCCCTGGTGGCCTGCGCCCTTGCCGAACTGGACGGCGCTGGGGGACGCCTTCACCACGGTGTGCGGATCGCCGTGTCTGCGGTCGATGTTGCCAAGAATGGCGGTCAGGCCCAGGGGTCGGGCGGCCAGTGCCAGACGGGAGAGGCCTGTGGTGTTGCAGCTTGTGCACTGCACCAGTTTTGGCTTCGCCTTCAAGAACATCTCGTAGTTCTCCAGGCCGAAGAAGAACTCCCTGGCAAAGTCTGCTTTCAGGTCATCCGCGATCTTGACCTTTTTATTCTCCTCCAATCCCTTGAGAAGCTCGGGCCGGTCCGCGCCGCCCATGAGGGATATGAAGCAGCCGTGAGCGAGACCCGCTTCGACATAAGGCAGCTCTTCATCGCCCGGAGTTCCCACCATCAAGAAATCCGATGCCTCGAAGAACTCATCGTATCCGCCCTCGATCTTAACCCCGATCTTCTCCCACTTCTCCTTGTCAGCCTTGTCGCTGACGAAGGCCTTCACGCCGAAGAGGCGGTTGAACTTGGCCACGATGGACCTGGCTCTGCCATGAGGGCGGCGGAGCAACACATTCAGGTCGCCCTCGATGCCCGCAGTCTTCTTGACCTGCTGCAGCGCCAGAAGAGTTCTCTTATTCTCGGTTCCGTCAAATCCCACAAAGCCAGCATTGGACTTCAAGCATCTTCACTTCCTGAGTGGGAGTCTAAGTGACCATATTTGAAGCTTTCTGGAATTGAGAAGTATTGTGAATCACCGCAGCATGAATATTCGTGGAGATATGGGACGTTTATAATATCTCAAAATATTATAGGAAGTTCAAGCTAATCCGGCAAATGAAAAATTCTTTCTTTGAGATTTTTCTCGACACTTCCATAAACTTTATTGATGCGGCCTGCCGGTTTTCGTTATTCTGGAGGGTGTGCAGTCATATTTGCACTCTCGGATTTGCCTCCCTTTGATTTGCATCCAATTCTCCTTGATCTCTGACAATCAATCCAGAGAATCAATCCGGGTCAAGTATCCCTTTTTTTGGCGTCGGCAAAGATCTGCAAAATTCTCTCAGCTATGAACGATGCGCTCTCATCTGCCGTCATCTTCATGGTATCCACCTCGATTTCGGGCGATAGAGGCTCCTCGTAGGCCACGTTGACTCCGGGGACCGCTGCGTTCTCTCCGGCAGCCTTCTTGTAGATGCCCTTCGGCGAGAACTCCGCCTTTCGCTTTGCCTCTCTGGCCATGCAGGTCTCCAGATCGGCGCGGATGAAAACCTCCCCGAAGTTTGGAACCAATCTGCGGGCGAAGTCCCGGTACCGCCGCCGGTTGGCGGTGGCGTCCACCATCACATTCACGCCCTCATCCGCCAGCAGCTTGGCCATGTACGCCAGGCTGGCGTAGACGATGTCCCTCTCTTCCTCCGTGTATCGGGGCTGGGGCGTGATCGCCCTGCGAATCTCGTCGAGCTGCAGGACCTTAACATCGATCTTTTTTTCGGACAACTTTGCCTTCACGCGCTGTGCGATGGTGGTCTTGCCGCAACCCGGAAGGCCGGTGAACCAAACTACCCAGGCCATGGATGAAGGAGACTCCATAACGGAATAAAAAACCATCCCTCGGTGACGATTTTCTTTTATCGATATCGATTCCATTTCCATTTTAAATCTACAGGTGCACTTTCAGCAGCTATTAGCATAATCCGAAATCAAACAAAAGATTAATATATAGGTAATAGTTATATAGTCATGCGTCGAGACGTATGACTCGATGCACGCGGGTTTAGTGAGGTATAAAAATGATAGAAAAGAGAAATTTCGCATTGCGCGACAAGGACGGGAATGAAGTCGGAGTCTTCAGCGGAAAACAACCGAGGCAAGCAGCCCTGAAGGCCGCTAACCGCGGATTCACAGACATCAGACTGCGAGAGCGCGGAACCAAGAAGGTGCATCTCTTCCAGGGTAACCGCAAGCAGGTTCCCAAACCCATCAATGCTCCGGCCTGGATGCCCTCCAATATCTGGAAGCCGGTAGTCAAGAAGGTCGGCATAGAGAAGCTGAAAGAGCTTTAAATCTATTTTTATAATCTATTTTGCATCAGTTTGCGGCGTAAGTTTTATTGTGTTCGTAGTTATCTTCAGTCGATTGCGATAAAGCTGTGATTGCAGACTCAGATTAGAAACTATTTGGCCCTATTGCAAATTGAAAGCCGATCTGTGAATAAAAAAAGAAAAAAAAAGCTGAAAAGAGCTTCAGCCGAACAGGGCGCCCAGGCCCTCGACTCCGCTCTCCTCTGCAGCTTCCTTGCTCTCCTCTTTCTCTTCCTTGGCAGCCTTGGCGGCGGGTGCGGCTGCAGCAGCGGGAGCTGCGGCGGCGGCTACCGGCATGGCAACGGCTTGAGAGAGTACCTTGGCGATGTCCACGCCGTCCAGCGCGGCCACCAGGGCCTTGATTCTGATCTCGTCTGCGGCAACGCCTGAGGCCTCGACGACCTTCTTTATTCCTTCCTCGTTGACATCTTTACCTGCGCTGTGAAGCAGTAATGCGGCATATACGTATTCCATTTGAATCGACCTCTAATATGACTTAAATCTAATTAACCGAAGAGAGCACCAAGTCCAGCTGCGGTGTCTCCCTCATCCTTCTTCTCCTCTACCTCTTCCTCGGCAGCCTTGGCCTTGGCGGGGGCGGCTGCTGGAGCAACCTCTCCGCTGGTTACGCTCTGAATGGCCTTGGCATTGGCGGCGGCCTTGGCCAAGACGAACTCCATCATGCTCGGCACGGGCAGTGCAGCCTCGACGACCAGGGCTCTCGCCTTAGTCTGAGCCTTCTGCAGCATGGGTCCGACCGTCTGCGGTGTGGCATAGCCGATCTCGACGGCGAAGCTGAACGCCTTGGACGAGGCAATAGAGAGCTGTGCGATCTGGGCCTCCACATCAACGTGCAGATCCTTGGACTTGAAGATCAGGCCGCCTTCGTAAGCCGCTCTCAACTCGAGGCCCACGTTCCGGGGGAAGATCTCCATGGTCTTCAGAATATCTGCAGTCTTGGCAGAGACGACTTCTCCCTCTTTGGCCAGGGTGATCTTCTGGTTGATGACCACTTTTCCGCCCTTTATTGCGGCGGGAATGCCAGCTGCCTGGAGCTTGCCAACCATTGGTCCCGGCGAGAACGAAGTCTCTCCAGCCTCCACTACAATATCCTTGGGGGCTCGTGCGCCGGGCTTGATGGGCATCGGCTTCTTGCCGCTCTCCAATAAGCTGTTGAGCTTGAAGGGATTATCATCGCTGAAGATCAGTGCCGTCTGATCCTCGATGAAATCGGCCAGGGGCCGGATATCCGGAGCGGATGCTTCCAGGGCACGGCGGGCGATGGTGTTTCGAACCATTCTTATCTCAACATTGCCCCTCATGTCACCGCGCATCTGCTGCAGATTGCTGGCGGGAATCTCGCGCAGACCCACAACGCCAACCACTCTACTCTTGCTGATCTTCTCGACCAGCTCTGCAACATCCTTGACCTTCCATTCAGGCAAATGGGCAGTCCTGCGAACTTCTCCTGCCATTTAGATCACCTTTATGGATGGACCCATGGTGGTCTTGACATAAACCGACTTCAGGTTATGCCGACCATCCTTCAAGGTCTGCTCGAGCTTGACGATGACCGCATCGACGTTCTCGGCCAGCTCTTTGGTATTCATATTTCGGTTCCCAATAGTCAGGTGGAAGGTCGGCCTGTCCCTGGACCTGATCTTGGTCATGTTCTTGAGCCTCTGCACTTGCGGGGTTACGTCCTGCGTCGGCGGCAAGGGTGTGGGCATCTTGCCCCTCTTGCCCAGGATCGAGCCCAGGCTCTTACCGATGACCGGCATGAACTGAGTCTCTGCGATAAAGAACTTGTACTCGTCGGCCAGCTTTCGAGCCGCCCTCTTGTTTCCGCCAAGCTCCTTGATCTCGTCACCGGAGATGACGCGATCT
>Ga0074195_1002573_pt1 | contig 19716 bp, 19 predicted proteins | sample EPASupsiteHSE623_FD_64525 | JGI IMG/M metagenome (GOLD analysis project Ga0074195, IMG submission 64525) | Bioremediated contaminated groundwater from EPA Superfund site, New Mexico - Sample HSE6-23 | ecosystem: Environmental > Aquatic > Deep subsurface > Groundwater > Contaminated ...
AACGAAGGAATTTAGGGCATAGACCCTGTGAGACATGGGAGGTTTGCCACCGGAGAGCATGTGGATACCAACGGCCGGAATAAGCTCAAAAAAGACAGGTGTTTATTCAGGTCACCCTTGCCCATCCAGTTTTATGCATAAATGAGCATTATATCCATGTGGCGAGTTTTGGGTAATGTGAAAGTCTAAGAAAAATCAAGCAATCAAGAGAAAACGTTAGATTTAAGAGGGAGGAATTCACAAACGAATACCTGCGGGAGGAAATGGAGATCGCCCAGAGGGTTCTAAGTGAACCGCAGTTTGAGGAAATTAAGCCAATCCTTCTGGAAAACGCACAGATGAATGACGTAAAACGAGCCGTTGTCTTCTATCGTCTCATCCGGTTAAGCTACGGAAGCGGCTGCACCAGCTACGGGTGCCAGCCCTTCGATATCCGAAAAACCTTTCATCTTCTCTGGCAGGGCAGCCGGAGGCTTAAGGATACGGTCATTGAGAATAAGGACTTTGAAGAACTGATCAAGCAATACGACCGTGAAAATGCCTTCATCTATTGTGATCCGCCATATTATCAGACGGAAGGACACTACGCCGTGGAATTTAAGAAAGACGATTACTACCGTCTGCGGGACACCCTTGCATCCTGCCAGGGGAAATGGCTGGTCAGCTACAACGACTGCGAATTCATTCGGGAGCTATATAAAGACTTCAACATAGAAGCGGTCAGCCGTATCAACAACCTTGCCCAGCGTTACGACAACGGCTGCGAATACGCCGAAGTCCTTATCTCAAATTACGATACCGGCGAAAGGCTGAGGGATATGCCGACCCAGCTGGGGTTATTCAACCTCGCCGATTTTTACGGCATGGAATAACAAATCAAATCTATCAGGAGGTATATCAATATGAAACTGTTTGAAATGCGCGCTATCGTTGATGACCACGGCCGCATCGCCCTTCCGGTTGAGCAGATTGACGCTGCAGGACTCAAGCCTGGTGATGAGGTTCACGTCACCCTTGCTGTGAACCATGAGGAATCAGAAAATTCCTGCCCGCAGCTTGTTGTCACTCCCGACGTCCTGGAATCTGCTGAGCAGACGTGTGACTGTCGGGAAGATGACGTGGAAATTTCCCTGACTCTTCCCGATTTGCTTCTGGAGGCGGCGGATATTACGGAAGAAAGTGCTCTGGAAATCATATGCGTGCCTGGTGCCATTGTCATAAAGGCGGCGGATGTTCTGGATAACCTTCCGGATGAGCTTCATGAGCTGTTCGATATGCTCGGTATTGACCCCGGCACGGTACGGGAGGTTATAGAACGGAGGGATACTTCGTATGAAAGCAAAGCCCATTTACAAAATCGTAGATAACAAGGGGCGCGTCCTGATTCCGAAGGCATTGCGCGCCGCCGCCGAAATGGATCATGGCGATATCGTTCGCCTCGGAATCCAGAAGGGCATCATCACAGCTAAGAAGGTCGATCTCATTGAGATCGGCGACCAGTCGCCGGAGGCAGTGGAGGCGTTCGTTCGCGCCGCCATCCGCGACATGCCGGAGGATACGCTTATATCTATAGCCGCAAGGTTGTTGGATATAATAGAAAAAAGAAAGGAGCCGATCCGAGTTGACTGAGAAAGAATTATTTACACAGGAGGATTGCCTGCAAACCGGATATGACATGCCTTTAAGCAGCAGGGTTATCATACTCCGGCCTTCCTCCTTACTGGGCGAACACAGGAACGCAAAGCATCAGCTGTGCTATTGCACCGGAGGAAACGGAAGCAATGCGAACCCTATAGGGCGTTCAGTCTTTACAGTCTCCCTTGCAAACGGAGAGCAGGTTCGCTGGAACCGTAGTGAAGTCCTTGGTATCACAAAACCTGAAATACTGTCCGACCATGCCCGTCTGCAGCTCTCGCAGATCCGTCCGACAGATGCGCTGGATCTGAAAAGCCATGAGCCGCAGTTCAGCGGCTATTGCTTTCTGCCTGACGGCCGATATACCTCCGGCGTGTGGCTGTGCAGCCCCAAGGAGGTGTGGGACTATATTGAAATGCAGAAGGATTATCAGCACCGGGTGATGATTTGCGACCGCGACGACTTCTGCGTGTTCGAGATTATCGACGGTAAACTCATCCATCCGTCGCAGGAAGCACTGGAAGCCTTCTTCAAGGATCAGCAGGAGCCGGGCGGCATGGAACTGAAGCTATGAAATCAATAAGGACTTGAGGCCGGAATCAGAAAGATGGTTCCGGCTTTTTCATTGTCAAAAATAAAAGAAAGTATTGAGAAAACCCATGAAACAGAAAGGAAAACTCATCGGCATAATTGCATGTCCTTCTGCTTCTCGTGTGCGGCGGAATCTATACGGCATACCGCCTGCATCCGGAAAGCTTCGTCGGGAAGGACGAGATCATCACGCGCGGCGAGTACGCTGCAATTCTGGCGCAGGATATTTCGCTTGATACTTCAAATGCGGAAAAAAACCCGCCCAGTTTCCCCGACATAGATGGTCACTGGTCGGAGAAATACATCGAGGCGCTGATTGGCGCCGGAATCATCGACCCCGCTGATGCTCCCATCACCCGCGCTGAAATTATCAAGCTGCTGGTGAAAGCAGAGGGAAAGGACGAGGAAGCGAAAAACACTCAGGGACACAGCGGCTATGAGGATCAGGAGGACATCAAGGACTATGACAAAGGCTATGTCATCATTGGCCGTGAGGACGGAATCGTCGGAGATACGGAGGATAATAAAATCCGTCCCAACGATCCGGCTACCAAGGGTGAAGCCGAGGATATGACTGACAAGGTCACTCCAAAGCCGACCGAACCGACGCCAGCCGCTCCGTCGCAGAATCCGGACAAAGCTACGCCGAGTCCGACGCCCGGAACCACTGAGCAGCCGACGCCCACCCCGGCAAATCCGGATGAGAGCAAGCCCTCTCCCACACCGACTCCCGGCAATACTGGAGGCGGCTCCGGAGGAGGTTCATATTATCCTCCCGCACAGGTTAGATTTGAGCTTCCCGAAGCGGCTCACACGGACAGCGAAATTCAGGTGATGCCCGTGTGGAAATACATGAAAAGCTATACATGGACGATGACCAAAACTGCCGTGGACGGCTCTGAGCAGCCTGCCGAGCTGGCGAACGCTCTCATCGGAACGCTCGGCTTGGAGGGCGGCGCCATCCAGTTCAAGGAGGACGGTCAGTATACCCTTACAGCCACAGCCAAGAACGCCAGAGGAAAAGAAACCGTGCTGTTCAAGAAGATCACAATATACCCGGTTATCGACATGAGCTTTGACCTGCCGGAAACCACACATACGGATAAATCGGCAACCCTCACCTACTCCCTGGAGATGCTCTACGGACACGATATCGTGTGGTCGGCAACGAAGGACGGCGAAGCTACCCAGCCGACTGACATTCTGGATGGCGAGCTTGGGAATGAAGGCGGAACCTTTGTGTTCAGGAACAAGGCTGGAATATGTTTGGCGATCAGTTTGAGCGGGTACTGCCGGCATCCTCTGTCGCCAATCTCTATCCTTTCAACTACTCCGGAAGACAGACCCCAACGGCTTTTATTTGGGGAGGGATAAATTCGGCAGCAATATCCTGGTGGATTTTAACCGTAGGGCTGACGACAAAACCAACGCCAACATCCTCATCCTCGGCAACTCCGGACAGGGAAAGAGCTATCTTTTAAAGCTCATACTGACGAATATGCGGGAATCGGGTATGCATGTTCTGGCCCTTGATCCCGAAATGGAGTACGAAGACTTGACCAACAACCTCGGCGGGTGTTTCATCGACCTGATGAGCGGCGAATACATCATCAATGTATTGGAGCCAAAATCATGGGATGAAAACGGCGACCCCAGGGACACGGAAGCTCCCCAGGCCTTCCGGCAAACCTCCAAACTGAGCCAGCATATCAGCTTCTTGAAAGATTTCTTTCGCACTTACAAAGACTTTGACGACCGCCAGATCGACACCATCGAAATTATGCTCGGCAAGTTATATAACCAATGGGGAATCACCGACCGAAGCAATTTTGACCGGCTGAAGCCCGCCGATTACCCCATTTTATCCGACCTGTATAGGTTGATCGAAGACGAATATAAAACCTTCGACGAAAGCCAGCGCCAGCTTTATACCCCCGATACGCTCCGGGCAATCTGCCTTGGACTCCATTCCCTCTGCCAGGGAGCGGAGTCCAAATTTTTTGACGGGCATACCAACATTACCGACAGCAGTTTCATTACATTCGGCGTAAAGGGACTTTTGCAGGCCGGCAAAAACATCCGTAACGCTCTGTTGTTCAACGTGCTCTCCTACATGTCCAATGAGCTGTTAACCCAAGGAAAACACAGCCGCCAGCATTGACGAGTTTTATCTCTTTCTGACCAACCTGCCGGCGGTGGAATATATCCGCAACTTTATGAAACGTGTCCGGAAGAAAGACAGCGCTGTAATCCTTGCTTCGCAGAATCTGGAGGACTTCAATATCGAGGGTATCCGGGAGTACACCAAGCCTTTGTTCTCTATCCCCACACACCAGTGTTTATTTAACGCGGGAAATATCGACGCTAAATTTTATATCGACGCGCTGCAGTTGGAGCAGAGTGAATACAACCTCATCCGCTATTCCGCGCGAGGATGCTGTTTATATAAATGCGGGAATGAGCGGTACAACCTCATGGTGCAGGCTCCGGAGCATAAGGCAAGGCTGTTCGGAAGTGCAGGTGGCCGTTAATGAAGCAGCCTGAACAATACAGAGAAAAAAACCGGCCAATCACGGCCTGCACGAATAACGGTCATCTTTTCGGCCCTTCTAGGATTGTTACCCGGACATCATATCGAAGGGGGATAAGAGCACGGGATTTGACACCGATTATTCGGAACAGGCAATGGGAAAATCGTTCTGTTTGTCTCAAGAACAACTAGAAACCGAACAGGAACAAAGCAGCCTGTTTGACCGGAAATGGAGGTGAGAACATGGCCGGTCCTGCAACTGTCACCCTTGCGGTTGAGGCCGCCATTGCTGCGGCGACCGACAGAAGGACGTGGAAGGCCGTCGGCATCCTTATCGCTGCCATCCTTACACCATTAATTCTGGCTGTCGTGATGATCGTGAGCCTGCTATCCGCCGCAGCAGAGCATAATAATGCAGCCATCGACCTGTGCTTTAATGGCGGTGCTGTTTCTTCCCAAGTGCCGGAGGATTACGCCGCCCATGTCCGGGATATGCGGAACAGCTTCGGCGAGCTTGACACCGCCATCTCCGATATATCCTCTCGGGTGGAGGACGGCAGCATCGACACCACAAGGGTTAAGGCGGTTTTTTATTCTCTGTTTTTCGGCGCTGAAAATCTGCGGATGGACAGCTCGGACTATCGCGCCTTTGCCGACTGCTTCGTTCGCTATGAAACCCGCACCAGAACCGTGAAAAATGACGACGGCACAACCTCGGAGGAAGAATACACCGTGGCTGTACCGCTTAAATCACTGCCGGAAATTTACGGAAACCTTCAGATTATTCTCGGGAGGACGGTCACTTATGAGGAGCAGGCCAACGCCTCGGAGATTTACTACCGGATTAAGTTCGGCGGCAGTGTCCCTACCTATGGAGAAGAATTCGATGCGTGGGTAAACGGACTGCCGCTGTCCGATGCACCCTTTATCGGTGTGGATGGTTTCTGTTCCCCCCTCGGTGAAAACTGGCGCAGCATGGTTACCTCGGAATTTGGTTACAGATCCCTTCACCGGCCAGCGCAAGGAACACTCCGGACTGGACATGGGCGCGCCCAAAGGCACACCGATCCGTGCGGCGCTTGATGGTACGGTGCTGTCTGTACGCTATAAAAATACAGGCTATGGCTATCATCTGGCCATCGATCACGGCGGCGGTTTTGTCACTATCTATGCCCATTGCTCAAAAATCCTTGTCACGGAGGGACAGACCGTAAAAGCAGGCGACGTCATCGCCCAGGTCGGTTGCACTGGACGAAGCACGGAAGGTGCGTCCTGGGCTGTCAGCACGATGTGAAATGGGACAGCCGTCAATTTCTGAAGGCTGCACAGGATTTGGGAGCGAAACTTATTACAGGCTGTAAGGTTTCCAAGGTCGTTACAGAAAAGGGTTCCGTCAAGGGAGTACAGGCGCTAGAAAGGCTTCTATCCGGCTGATATTGTCATACTGGCGGCAGGTGGTTTTTCAACTCCTGTAATCCTTCAGAATTCGGGTATTGAATGTGAAAGCAGACTGTTTGTTGATCCGGTCCTCTGCGTAGCTGCAGAGCAGAAGGGAAGTCTTCAGAACAAGGAGTTTTCCATGCCCTTTGCCGTGCAGAGGGAGCATTATATCTTATCCCCATATTTTGATTATCTAAGCTTTTTCTTTAATAAAAGCTGGCGGTATCCTGCTTCGGATACTCTGTCTTTAGGAAATCCGCTCATACTTACTATAATGGCTATGGCTAAGAGAGTCAGTAAAATTATAATGGAGTGATTATTATGAAAAATTATCCGAATTGTAGCCGCAAGGCATACGGAATGTTGCGTGCTTTTGGAGAACAAAAAGATGCAAAGCACGAATGTTAAAAATTCTCTTGAGAAAAGAAATAGGTTTCGCAGTGAACATCAAAAAATACATAGTATTTTATCTTGTAATGACCGGAGAATAAACGATCGATATTACTAGGCGTGCCGGAGATGGAGGGAGCATAAGCTCCCTCCAGTTTATCCAGCCACTTGTTAACGATTTTACGGCGTAATGATGGGGAATGGATGAGTATTCACCAAGCTGACTGGACTGCAGATTAAATGGTGCTGCGGGTTAAAGATTCACGTTTACCGTTTTCGAGTAAGCTGACAATCCTGCCTCATTTACGGCCGCAACTCGGTAGGTATAGTGATTACCAGTCATGACAGTTCTATCAGTGTAGTAGACATTACCCGTGGAATATCTCGGCCCAACTGTGACGAGCACGAAGTAAGCTCCCCCATTATCAGAGCGTTCGACTACAAAACCAGTCTCAGTTCTGGCATTGTCCCGCCAGGTCAGAAGAACTCGCGGTCCGGTTAGCCGCATTATAGTCAAGTTGGTTGGAGCCGCTGGCGGTAGAACTGGATTTTGACCCACCTGCACGATGTTGGAAAAATCAGAGTCCACTGTCATCGTTGGGAAGCCAGGAGTAGCGGTATCACCGACAGTGTTGGAGGCAAACACCCGGTAGTAGTAACGGTTATTCGTGTTGCCGATTGAATTGGTGTATGAATTTGAACCGGACGGCAGCGTTGCTAGAGTAGCCCATGGCCCGGTATTATTGACCGATTTTTGAACAGTGAAGCCAGTCTCATTTGTCGAGTTAACTGTCCAGGTTAAAACTACACGCCTGTTGTAAAAGAAGCCTATAATATTGGCAACTAGATTTGATGGTGCTTTCGGGGGAATGGCAAACGCTATCGCATGCATCATATCCATCTCTTCGTGGGCGAGAATATGGCAGTGATAAACGAACTCCCAACCAAAGTTCACGTAGTGGTTGGTAACTTGATTAATTGGATTTCCCAAGGGGTCGAACCATTCTCCGGCCGGTGGTGGCGGTGGTAGTATGGCTCCCTCGGGCATTGTCGGGTCGATCAGACGAACACTGTTGGGTACCTCGAAGGGTACTTGTGAAGGAGTAGGAATATTCGGTCTTAGAGCAATGATAGTATGCTCGAGCGGGTTCACCCTGAAGGTTTCCTTCCAGCCCAGTTCATTAGGATCAGGCGGTATCATTGCTCCGTCCCAGGCAACCCGGTTGATGAGCTGTGCAGAAAACAGGTGGGTGTGAATGGTATGTGTATCCACACCGTTGTGAGTGATCTTCCAGATTTGAGTCCCGTCATTAAGAGAGCCAATGGGAGTCGTATTAAGATTTACTGTCCCTTTGATAATTTCAACGGGCGGACTGGCATAGCCGTAGACGACAAATTGATTGAAGTTGGAACTGGTGACCGGGAATTCAAGTCCAAGCATACCACTCATCCGTCCATACCCGGTGTCGTAGACTTCACCCATTTCGTCCTGCAAAGCCTTCGGTTCGATCTTCAGGGTAACAGGTTGCAGAAGAGCTCCGCTCGTATCTATCGGTCGAAAGGTCTTGGTAAATTCCTGAAGTTGAACGTAGGCACTTGCGGCATCGGCAGGTAAATTCGTAACGTTATATGCGGAGTTATAAGCCGCCTGTGGTATTATGATCGGATCATGGCTCGCTTCAAAGACGCCCCTTTTTGTGTCTGTTTTAGCAAACACAGTTTCTAACGAAGTTATGTTATACGCAGGAGCGGGAGTAGAAGCTGCCACCCTGATCTGCATGATCGTGCGGATGTTGGGACCGTAGCCAGGTTGCGTGGACGGCGCCCCACCCTCGGCAGTCAGATCCGAGTTACCCGTGTAGTAGTCATAGCGTGGGTCGGCAGCTGGGAAGGCTGCGGGAGCGTCGTTGTAAAGTATGAGGGTCTTTCCGGCATACTGGGAAAAGTCAACGATGACATCTGCCCGTTCTGCGGTTCCCAGCAGGAGTGAGTGCTGATCGACATTTCCGAAGTTGAAATTTGTTGCATTCAGGTTCCATGTGATCGGCTGGCTGGGTATCACCACAGGTGCCGGCAGGAAGCCGCTTTCGGTGCCGATTTGAATCCAGTCCGGTCCCTTTAAGGCAGGATCGGGCACGCCGCTTGGCCAGTCTGCAGGAATACCTGGTGTTCCACAAGCGGGCACCATCTTGACTTCTGTAGGATATCCCGTGTCAGGTGAGATATAGCCGGCAGGATCAGCTACATACATTTGCAGGTTAAAGAAACGGTCATCGGCAGCATTCAGAATGCGGAAACGGTAAGCCTTGGGCTCTACCTCCAGGTAAGGGTAGGCAGTACCATTGACGATGGGGGTGTCCATAAATGCTTCGCCCGGCATTGAAGGGAGAGGCATATCGGGCATCATCGGCGGTTGCTCGGGTGCAGTTACGGGATCGTAGTAGGGGTTAGGAACCGGCCCATGCTGTATATTCGTTGTGGGCGGCCAGAACCACGGACCGTACATCCAACGACCAAACGGGTTTGCTCCGCTGGGATCCCAGGGATTCTGGGCTGGGCTATAGACATGAGGATACCAAAGGTCGCCGGTATTGGGTGTGCCTGGCGTTGTACCCCAGGCCCAGGTGGGGTCCGTATTGAGGATGGTGTTGGCATCAACGAAGGTCTTGTCTTGGATAACCAGGGGAATCCCTAGTTCGGGAAGAATCTTTTCCAAGCCCGGATTGACCCCGGTTTCGTTGGTGCCATTGATAAGATCCTGTTCGACCTGGTCTGTCAATAGATAAGCTGCGGCTTCTCCGACATAGACATTAAGGCGGGTGATTCCATAGGAGTGATCATGATAGAACATCAGCCGAGCATTTTGTGCATTAGTGTAGTATAAGGTCTGCACACCATCGCGGGGGTCGTCTACATTATCCATATCAGGGACATTCACTACACTGACACCCTGAGGATAGGGAGTGTTTTCTCCCGCCGGGGTAATCCACTGATGCGGTGTCCCATCGCTAATCCAAACGGTATTATTACCATGGAGATGGATGTCGGCGCGGTTTTGTGTGTAATTCATAGGCATGGCATTATGCCCTAGAGGTCCATGCCCTGCTCCCATAACAGTTGTATCCACCGGGATGAAGAGGTCACCGCCAGCGCTGGTAGGAAGCAGATTGTAAAACTTGATGCGCACCGGTACGTCACGGGTGGCAATAATAGCAGGCCCCATATAATGGGGCGCATCCACACCGTAAGCCTGGGTGCCATCACCTTTTGAAATGGGACTACCATTGTGGGTCAAAGCAATCTGCGCACCGGGAACGACTGTTGTGGACAATTGCACATAACCTCGGAGCGTGGTGGGTGGCAGATCCGAGTGCATTTGCTCTTTAAACTCAACCACGGCGATTTCGTAGTAGTCAGAGCCCGGATAGGTCATCGTATCGGCGACAGCAACCGGGATGTACTGTCCCAAAGCGTTTGCGCCGCTAGATCCCAGCCCTGGCATCGCATCAACGAATTTTCTCAGCGGCGGACTATAGGCCCAGTTGGCGGTACCGAAATAGTCCGGAATCAGGTATCCAGTATCCGGATCGGCCACTAGAGCCGCCCGAACTAAAGATTTGTTCGTCTGCATTTTTTCTCCTCCTCGAGTTTCGATTTTCACCACCACCATACTGGTAAAACGGCGATAAAGTTTCCCGACTTAAAGGATCTTTTGGATGTTTCTAAGTTTTAATTAATTCATTAAACATATTATTCATTATCTATATATTGGTGAGAGAATCATCATAAAAGATAATTGGCCCTCCCCAGACTTGATAGACACTAGTATGGTAGAATATGGACAAGGTAATCGTAAGTAAAGATTATGTGCCAGCTATCGTTGAGGGGGCAGATTGTGCAGTTTCAATATATTCCATACATATGACCGCTGATGAGTTCTGCATTTGTCTCACTATCACTCGGGATATATTCACTGGTGAGGCAGCGAAATGCAAAAGGCGCTAAAAGCTTTATCCTCAGCATGTTTGTAGTTACCATCTGGTCTTCTGCTAATGCCCTGGAAATGGCCGCTACTGATTTATCCACTAAACTCTTCTGGGCCAACATGCAGTATATCGCCTATTGCTATTCCCCTGTAACCTTAGTTGCCATATGCATGCAATTTACAGGATATGATCATTGGATACGGAGTAGAAAAATTTTATGGCTAGAATCGGGTATTGGATATCAATCCTGCCTTTGAAAAAATTGTAGGTTTCACTGCTTCAATGGCCTCTACGAGGCCGGTAGAGGAAGTGTGCGGTAAAATACCGGAACTGCTAAATGTCTGTACAGACAGAAGTATTACTCATAGTGAGTTTTCTATAAGCGTCAACGGATTGTCAAAGGTTTATGAGGTATTGCTTTCTCCGCTTACCGACAACAAGGGTGTATTGATAGGCAGGCTTGTCGTTACCTATGATATAACAGAAAGAAAGCAAGCACAGCAGGAGTATATGAAACAGCAGTGGAAGCTTGCTGTCACAGAGGAGAGAGAACGGCTTGCCAGGGATATGCACGATGATTTGGGGCAGGTGCTGGGCTTTATCAATCTTCAGACGCCGGGCATCAGGCAAGAGCTCTTGAACGCAGGCGTAGAAATTGTGTCAGATAAGCTTGACAAATTGGTGGATGCTACTCAATCAGCACATAATGAGATAAGGGAATATATCCGTAATGCCAGAAGTGCAGAGTCTATCGAAAAGGATTTTGTTACGGCACTGTCAAAGGATATCTTGAGTTTTGAGGAACAGACCGGTATCAAGGTAAAACTGAATATTCCCCTTGGGTTTGCAGGGGAAGAGCTAAAACCTAATATACGCATCAATATATTGAACATTGTCAAAGAAGCTTTGAACAATATCAGCAAGCATGCAGAAGCCGGTAATGTAAGGGTATCGTTTTCCCTCGCCCAGGAGCAGTTGTGTGCAGCAGTAAAGGATGACGGAAAGGGATTTGATGTGCCTCGGAATTATGTGCACAAATTGAAATAAAGTCAGTTGCATGAAAAGGAAGCAGGAAAGGTCTTCAATACCTGCTGGAAACCCATGGGATAGACGTTACAGGTGCAGCAAAAAACGGCAGGGAAGCATTGAAAAAGCCCGCATATTGAAGCCGGACATCATTTTAATGGATATTAAGATGCCTGAGTGCAGCGGGCTGGATGCATTGAAGCTGATCAAGGCTGAAATGCCGGACATCAAGATCGTTATGCTGACTACATCTGATGAGGATGAGGACCTCTTTGATTCTATAAGGTATGGGGCATCAGGATACCTTTTGAAAAACACCAACGCCAAAGAGCTTGTGGGGATGCTGGCTGATATTGAAAAAGGTGAGGTCCCTTTTTCCCCTGGCCTTGCTGCCAGACTTTTAAAAGAGTTCAGACGCAGCAACCATAAGCCCGTTCAGCATACATTAGAGGCCACAAAGAGAGGACATCTGACGGAACGGCAATTGGAGGTACTCGAGATGGTAGCCAAGGGGATCACCTATAAGGAAGTGGGAGATACTCTGGGACTTACCGAACGGACCGTAAAGTACCATATGGAGAGAATTATTGAACTATTGCACTTGGAAAACCGAGCCCAGGTGATTGCCTATGCAGCCCGGATAGGCATCGTAGAGGATACGAAAACCAGTGGATAAAGGGGTTAAATGGCGGCATTAGGCCATCCGTGGCCGTCAGATGTTTTATCCATGAGCTTGGCGGCGGTTTATTATAGGATAAAAAGTACAGTCTCTTACTTCAGGAGACTGTACTTTGGCATATTGTAAAGAAAAGGTAAAACACAATACGATCTCGCGAAACACTGTCAAGCGCTACTGCCTCGGACAGGTCCTACCCTGGGAAAAACGAACAAGGGTGGAGCGCAACAAAAAGGTGATCACTAAAGAATTTCAAGAATTCATCAGCCAGTGCTTTGAACAACCTAAAAAACAGCACCACACCGCCAAACGGATCTATGAACGATTGAGAGATGAGAAAAGCTTTCAGGGCGCCGAATCCACGGTGCGCCGTCTGGTAGCCCAACTGAGGCCCAAGGACCCGGAGGTCTACATCCCACTGGCCTAAAAGGGATATGCCAATAACATATCCCTTTTAATGATCTTTTATTGCTGTCCGCCTAATGCGGCCTGTGATTGTTGAACGGTTTCCTGCAGCTGTTGTGCCGGCGCGTCGTAGGGTTTAACCCAGCCTTTTTGTACTGCAAAGGCCATGATGGCTTCATGACCTAAAACATTTTGCGTTGTGTATTCACTGAACAGCCTTCTTACCTCCGGTGTCGTCGCTTCAAGTGTCGCAGCTAAGTAGGCTGTTGCTGAAGCCGCTGCAGCCGACATGGCATTGAAACCCAAGGTTTCATCAGCAGATTTATCTGCCTGTGTGCCGAATATGCTTCCTATAATACTCCCCATTCCTACTGCACCCCTTCCGCTGTTGTAACACTGTTTTCCATAATAAATTGTTGAATCCCTCTAATTCTGGCTTCGGCTGTGGAGATACCCGACTCAGCCAGCGTTTTCAACTTCTCGTCCGATATGACATTGATTCCGGCTTTAGCCACCGCCAGGGAGTTGGTTTCCATCTGAAGCAGCTTGTTAAGGGATAAAAGCTCACTCGGTGTTACTTTTTTCATACCATCAAACCTCCAATTTTTTTTATGTGATTAGTATTACCTGAATATGAGGTAATATTCTTGACAAACTCAAGATTTGCAGTTCAGGGGGCTCACCTATAAGGAAGCGGGAGCGGCTCTAGGATCACCGAAGGACTTTAAAGTACCATATGGGGAGAATCATAGAAATATTGCATCTGGAAAATCGAGCCCAGGTGATTGCCTATGCAGCCCGGATAGGGCTTGTAGAGGATATGAAAACCAGTGGATAAAAGGCAACAGTTATTGAAAGGCTGAAATAATAAAAAATGCCATCCGTGGCCGTCAGGAGATGAATTGTGTCACCCCCCTCAAGCAGTCCTGGGAGTCAAAGTAATACACATTTAGATGATATTGCCCGAGCCTCCCGCATCCGAACAAGAGAAGTGGTTTTGACAGGAGAATGGTATAAACAAGACGGTGGGCCCATCCTGGGTTATATGGAGGAAGATGATAGACCGATCGCTTTTATCCCCGCATCGCCTTCTAAATATTTATTGCATGACCTCGCTTCGGGGATAAAAAAGGTTGTGGACAAGGAGACCGCTGCAAAAATCAAACATTTTGGTTTTGTCTTTTATCGCCCGTTTGAACATAAGAAAATTACTCTTCGGGATCTATTATCCTTTGGCTACAAAAGCTGCTGGAAACGAGATTTAGTAATGATAGCCTTGATGGGTGTCCTGGGAGGCATACTGGGTACTGCTATTCCCCTGGCAACAGGGATAGTCTTTAACAGTATTATTCCTGAAGGCGAAAGGGGCCAGCTGCTGCAAATCGCGTTTTTCCTAGGGGCAAGTGCCCTGGCTACCATGCTCTTCCAATTTACCCGTTCTCTTGCCACGTTGCGCATGGAAGGTAAAATGGAAGGCTCTCTTCAGGCTTCTGTATGGGATCGATTACTAAGCCTTCCTGTATTTTTTTAAGCAGTTTTCTGCAGGAGAATTGGCCATGCGGGCTATGGGCATAAGCCAGATACGGATGATCCTCTCGGGAGTGACTCTAAATACAATTCTATCCAGCATTTTTTCTGTCTTTACCTTTGCTCTGCTTTTTTACTATGATATCAGGCTGGCCGGGGTAGCTGCCGTACTGGTCGCGTTAGCCATCCTTGTTATGAGTTCTTTAGGTTACTTGCAGGTACGCTACGAGCGTAAAGTACTTGAAATATCCAATAACATATCCGGTTTGATGCTGCAGCTCATCGGGGGAATAACCAAATACTCGCCAGAGTTGATAATTATGGGAGCCGCCGAGGGAATCGTGACGGGAAGCTTCATCTTTTTTGCGCTGATGTTTGTGGTGTCCCTGGTTTTCGGAAGAGCATTCTGCGGGTGGGTATGCCCCGTGGCCGGGCTGCAGGAAGCTTTCTTCCCGGCCTGCTCCCGGAAAGCCAAGGGGGGAAAAGGCGACTGGATCAAGTATTTTATCTGGGTTCCCTGGATTAGCATTATTGTTCTTATGGTTTTGCGGGCAGGCGGTCTGCATACCATAGATGCTTTTTACCAGACCAAAGGCGGAATTTCCGTAACAGACACCCATAGCTATATCGTTTTATACGTGGTGTTGGCTCTCTTCACAATCTTGGCGCTCACAGCGGGAAAACGGGCCGTCTGCCACTATTTGTGCTGGGTGGCACCGTTTATGGTGATTGGGACCAAACTGAGAAACCTGTTCGGGTGGCCGGCACTGCACATGGCAGCTTCCCCAAACAGCTGCACCAACTGCAAAAAGTGTTCGGAAAACTGCCCCATGAGCCTCGATGTCAATAAACTGGTTCAGAAAAGTTCCATGCGTCATTCCGAATGCATCTTGTGCGGGACCTGTGCCGATGTCTGCCCGAACAAGGTAATCTCCTACTCGATCCGGCCAGGGAAATAAATGACCTCGTTCTTTCAGGTCAACTCTGTGCAAGCGGAAGCGTTGTTGCCTGATGGAGGGAGGCGGCAAGATAATAGATCCTTGATCAATCTAATTTACGTCAAATAAGCAGCGGACTTTTTTTCAATTTGTATGTAAACGAGCAGCGGCCTTTGGAATAATTAATTCATAATGGTCCGTCCGCCAGTGGAAAAAGCACGCCATAACACTTAAACGGTAGATTTGGGTCAAAAAAATGACGGTTCTTAGCAAGAACCGTCACCTTATTTTCCCTTGAAAGGTTTCATACAATAAAGTATAATAAAACTTCAGTAGACAACCATTTTGAATATGGACATTTTTTTACACCATAATTGTATCAGTTATGTTGGCAGTTGTCAAACAATTTTTTTGGGAGGATGCGCTTTTTGGAATACCAGGAAAAATCAGTTGAAGAACTTGGCTATCTCAACACAACCTTAGACTTTTTGAAATCCGAACTGAGCAAGGAATTGGCAGCATTGTCGGAGACAAAAAAGAAGCTGATTAGTTCTCACAAAGACATGTGGGAAGACGCGGGGCTTTTTTTAAATGACTTTGACAGGGTCATCGGGGCAAATCAATACCTGATGGAAGTAAAAGTGCAGTCTGCCAGCTATTATGATAAATTGAAGCTGGTCGAAAAATATAAAAGGCTTCTAAATTCACCCTATTTTGGCAGGTTTGATTTTGTTGAGTATGACAGCCGGGATAGTGAGAAAATTTATATTGGTCTTTCCAGCGTTATTGATTCTAAGACAGGAAATATTATGGTATACGATTGGCGAGCTCCCATATCAAGCATTTATTACCAATATGAATTGGGAAAGGCCTCATACAATTCTCCGGCTGGCACAATCTCAGGAACGGTTACATTAAAAAGACAGTACAAAATCCGGAACTCCGAGCTGAAGTATTTTTTCGACAGCAGCATTAAAATTGACGACGAGGTGCTGCAGGAGATACTCAGCCAGAACTCGTCTGATAAGATGAGACATATTGTTGAATCAATCCAAAAGGAGCAGGACATTGTCATAAGGGACAAGGAATATGAGCTGCTGATAGTTCAAGGGGTGGCTGGAAGTGGGAAAACATCCATCGCCTTGCACCGGATTGCTTTTCTGCTTTATCAAGGACTAAATACGCAGCTGGAATCCCACAACATCCTCATTATTTCTCCCAACATGATTTTCAGTAAATATATATCCAGCGTTTTGCCGGAGCTGGGAGAAGACAATGTTACCCAAGTTTCTTTCGAGGGTTACGCCAGCAGTATTTTGCAGGAAAAAACAGCTGTCGAAAGCCGAAATGCGCAGCTTGAATATTTGATTGCCTCGAAAAATCAGGATGAATTGAGTATTAAATTAGAAAGTATGGAATTCAAGGGGTCAGCCTGTTTTGTTGAGTTACTGGATAGGATTATCGATCACTATGAGCGGAATGTGATTGCGTTTGAGGATATCAGCTATGACGGGAAAATCATTTTTACCAGACAACAGCTGAAAACCCTTTTCTTAAATAATAGAATAGGCTTGCCAATAGCAAAGAGGCTGAAAAGAGTGGAAAATATTATCTACAGCAAAATCCATCCTTTGCGGAAAAATAGAACCGAGAAAATAGAGAAATTCGTGCAAAAGCTTGAGGGGTACGAATTGGAAATTAAGTCGTTTAGCAGGCTGCTGCTGCTCAAACAATCTCAAGTTTTCCAAAAAAGATTAAAAAAGATAACCGACGTAGATTATTTTAAGCTTTATGAAACACTTTTTAATCAACAGGGGCTTTTACCCAAATTGGCAGCCGGATTGAGCCTGCCCGGCAGCTTGGAACACATTATCACCGCAACCATCAAAAATCTCAACAACGGGCAAATCGGCTATGAGGATTGCGCGCCTCTTTTATACCTTAAATTGAGACTCGAGGGTTCGGATTCATTTTCCGACATTAAACATGTTGTGATTGATGAGGCCCAGGATTATGAACCTGTTCAGTACGAGGTTTTTAAACTATTGTTTATGAATGCTTCTTATACCGTGCTGGGTGACATTCACCAAAGAATTGAGAAGGATGTTGATAATGCGATATATGATAATATTATCCGGACGTTTCAAAAAAAGAAATCGCTTAAGATTAATTTGAATAAAAGCTACAGGTCGTCTTTTGAAATTACCGAGTTTTCCAAGAACGTGCTGGGAAACGTGTCAAACATTGAAGCGCTGCAGAGACACGACGATAACCCGACAATTTCCTGTTTGAAGACAGTGGAAGATATTGATTCTGCGCTTATTCAAGGTGCAAATAATTTCCGTATCCAAGGATACGAGTCAATTGCCATTCTATGCAGGACTGCCTTGGAAGCAGAAAGTCTATACGACAGGCTGCAACACGTAACAGAAATAAACCTTATCAGTTCCGACAATGACGAAATCCAAAAAGGGATAACGATTATGCCAATATATCTGGCCAAGGGCCTGGAGTTTGACGTTGTTCTAATATATAACGCCAGTATGGAAAACTTCTCAACGGAATTGGACAGGAAGTTATTATACATTGCCTGTACAAGGGCACTGCACAGGTTGGTGATTTATTACTCTGGAATTAAGAGTTCCTTTATTTGATATTGCACCGGAGATCTCCGTGCGTGTGGTATATGTGGAGGGTTTGATGGTGCGACGATGGATAAATTTACTTATGCCGTTCTCAAGGGATATATGGCAAACCTGAGTAATGTTACTGTAAAATAAAAAGATGTGGGGAATCCTATAAAATATGGGGGAATAATTTTGAAGGGAGTATTGGGAATTGAAAAATGTAATAATAATCGGTTCGGGAATCGGCGGCCTTATTGCCGGCAACCTTCTTGCAAAGAAGGGACATAAAGTAACCGTACTTGAAGCCCACAGCATGCCTGGCGGCTATACCGCCGGATTTTACAGGAAGGGTTATTATTTTGAGAGCGGCACTCTTTCCTTTGAAGCTTCAGCATCGGTATTCAAGGCAATGAAGGACATCGGAGTATTTGAAAAGATAGACTTCGTAAAACAGAGAATACGGTTCGTTTCAGAGGATATCGACGGAACTCCTGAGAATTACGATGATTATAAAGAAATGATTTACTCTGGTTTCCCATCCGATAAAGAAAAGCTGGATACGGTTTTTTCAGATCTTGACAAAATGGCCGGCTTTATGGGGGACGTGGATCAACCCATGCCTTTTCTTTACAGCGGGTTAAAAAAGTTAAAATTAATGCTTCCCTACATCCTGAGCGGCCCAAAGCTGATGAAACTCTCAAAGCAGTATGGCGACATGACGTCATCGGAATTTGGCGCAAGATATTTCGAAAAAGACTCAAAGTTATTCAAGTTGTTCAGCGGATTCGGCTATCCGGATATGCCGGCCATGTTCTTAGGGGCCGGTTTATCGGGGATGTTCAGCGATTATTGGACTGTGAAAGGCGGTATGCAATCATGGGCTAACATTCTCGCAGAAAACTTCAGGAAACTGGGCGGGGATTTGAAGCTGAACTCCTATGTCGACAAGATAATCACAAAAAACGGGGCCGCAGTTGGAGTCTCATGCCAAAATATCGTTTATGACGCAGATTATGTTATTTCTGCCGGGGATTATAAGAAAACCCTCCTGAAGCTTTTAGACGACAAGAGCCTTATTCCGCAGGCGTTCCAGGATAATATCGGCAGGGCTGCCGTTTCGGAGGGCTTCTTCACAGTATATCTAGGATTGAATATGTTCAACGAAGAACTTGCCAAATATATGAAGATTCCTCATGTATTTGCTTTTGACGATAAACCCGGTTACGACATTTACAATTCCGAAGACGGAGAGTTTTTCAGCAAGACATCTGCTTCACTTTATTCGCCGTCAATGGTAAACCCCAAACATGCTCCTGAAGGGAAATCCTCATTGATGCTTCAGACCATGGTGCCTTACCATTGGATGAACAGCTGGGGCGGCGGAGACAAGGAGGCATATAGACAATTGAAGGAAAAAGCAATGGATGCAATGATAGACAGCGCATCCAGGCTGATTCCCGGCTTGAAGGAATGTATTGAATATAAGGACGCCGCAACTCCGCTGACTTATGAAAGATTCACCCATAATACCGATGGAGCGAGCTCCGCATGGAGCTGGAACCCTAAGAAGAAGTTCTATAAAAACACTATGAGCGTGAATATAGAAACACCGGTGAAAAACCTTTACATCGGCTCCTGCTGGGCGATGCAGCTCGGCGGTGTGCCCGGTGCCCTTGCAGCAGCTTACCAGTGTGCCAAAAAGATAAAGTGAACCGGATAAAGTAAGAAGCAAGGGTAAAATTTCAAAACCCTTGCTTCTTTTTAGTTAAAGACTTTCTCGCCGATGCATTATTAGTGGATATGTGCAGTCTGGGCAGATTCAACAATCGGATGCTCAATTGGGGGAGTGTAAATTATTTTGTGTAAATGGCATTTGCCCTGTGTGATTGTAGATACTATAACCGGCTCTTTCTCGCCAGGAGGATAGGGCAATGCTGAGGAGCAA
>Ga0074195_1002574_pt1 | contig 19714 bp, 21 predicted proteins | sample EPASupsiteHSE623_FD_64525 | JGI IMG/M metagenome (GOLD analysis project Ga0074195, IMG submission 64525) | Bioremediated contaminated groundwater from EPA Superfund site, New Mexico - Sample HSE6-23 | ecosystem: Environmental > Aquatic > Deep subsurface > Groundwater > Contaminated ...
GACCAAGATGGCGGCAAAAGCCGGTGAGAAAGCACCGGAGGATATCGTCATCGAGAAGGGTCCGACCAGTTTCAAGCCGGGCCCGATTGTCGGGGAACTCCAGCAGGCAGGCATACCCGCAGCGATTGAAGGCGGCAAAGTCAAGATAAGAGAGACCAAGACCGTTGTCAAGAAAGGCGGAGTCATTTCGCCAAAACTTGCCGTGGTACTGGCCAAGCTTGACATCAAGCCGATGGACGTAGGACTTGCACTGCAGGTCGCGTACCATGAAGGCGGAATCTTTGAGCCGTCCGTCCTTGCAGTGGATGAGACCGTAATTCTCGGACAGATCCAGCTCGCAGCCGCACAGGCGTTCAACCTGTCGGTCAATGCAGCGATCCCAACCAAAGACTCGATGGAAGCCATCCTGACCAAGGCGGTCCGGGAAGCCCGCGGTCTTGCGGTTGAGGCAGCGATCTACGAGAAAGACGTTATCGATGCGATAATTGGTAAAGCGTACAGAGAAAGCCAGGCAGTCAACGGCCTGGTAAAATAATATTTGAGATATTTGAGGTAGTTTAAGATGGAGTATATCTATGCAGCACTTCTCCTGCACAAAGCAGGCAAGAAAGTCGATGAGAATGGCGTAAAGGCAGTCCTTACTGCCGCCGGTGTAGCAGCAAATGAATCACGGATCAAGGCACTCGTTGCAGCGCTCGATGGCGTGAACATTGAAGAGGCAATCTCCAAGGCAGCAGTCGCCCCGGTTGCCGCAGCAGCAGCACCCGCAGCAGCAGGCCACGCAGCACCAGCCAAGGAAGAGCACAAGGAAGAGGACAAGAAGCAGGAAGAAGAGAGCGGTATGGCAGGGCTCGGTGCCCTGTTCGGCTAATCTCTTTTTTTTCTTCTCCCGTTCGTTGATTAGTGTATTGCTGTTTTTATTCTGATTTATTCAGAGCTTACGGGTTCTTGTCCTGTATTGTTGGAATTTATTGATGGAAACGCGGTCGCACACGGAGAATTTCTTCGGGGGAAATTACGATTGTGGTGTTTTTTAAAGTTTACTGACTGGCATTGTTGCATCGTGCAATCAGTAAAAAAATCTCTTAGTCTTCCAGTTTAGTGATGGATATCGATCTGATTTGATAGGGGGGAACAGTACCTGTCCCCTTCTGTGGCCCACCCCTGCGCTGAGCGATGGTGCTGTATACCCTGTTCTATACGGGGACGCCCACGCGGCGGGGGCGGAGCCCCCGGGAGCGTAAAATTCGATCAAATCCCTGAAATTTATTCCGGAGAGAAATATTTCACGATTAGATCCTCCCAAACAATCCCGGTCAGGTTTTTTTATGTAATTGGACGTTCAATCCCTGTATGCTATGCCTGAGCCGGACATCTACCATCTCGTTGCCCAAAAAAAGCAGGAGATCGCCGAGCTTGCGGCACGCTACGGGGCATCGCACATCCGTATTTTCGGATCGGTTGCCCGCCACACTGCGGATGAGAGCAGCGATATTGATTTTCTTGTCGAACTTGAACCGGGACGGACCTTGTTTGATCTGGGCGGCTTATCGTATGATCTTGAGCAGCTTCTTGGAAAACACGTGGATGTCTGCACGGTCAATCTGCTCCGGGATCAGGTACGGAACCGGATTCTTGCGGAGGCGATTCCTCTTTGAGGGACGATACGTTGCGTTTTTCTGATATGGCAGAGGCCATCAGCCACATTGAGAAATATGCGGCTCAGGGAAAAGGAGCGTTTGAGAGCAGTGAACTGATTCAGGTGTGGATCGTGCACCACCTCCAGATTCTTGGAGAAGCAGCCCGCGGGATTTCAGAAGAAACCCGGAAGAATAATCCCCTGATACCCTGGAGCAAGATTATCGGGTTCCGGAATATTCTTGTGCATCACTATTTTGCCATTGATCCCTCAGAAATCTGGCGGATTGTTGTTGTGGATATTCCTCCCCTGAAAAAAGATATCGGGCGGATTTTGGAAAAATAATTTCATTAAGGGTTTATGTGCCCGCTTCCGGGGTTCTTGCTATTCGGGGACGCCCACCCTTTTAAGGTGGAGCCCCCGGGAGCATCAAATCCGGAGCTCCAGGTTGTTAATGCCGTTATAACCGAATGGGATCTGCGAAGAGTGGGATACTGTATGGGATAAGCCATGTCCTTTGTCATCACTGATGTAAAACCCCGCTACACGCCATCAAAAATTATGTTCTCATTTTTTGAGACATAGGCAAATCTTTAAATGATGCTACTGGGTTTTTATGTTTATATATACTGTAACTGCTTTTAGGATGATTTGATGAATCGGCCATCACCTTTCACTACCGCTTTTTTACCTGAAAATGTAGCGGAAGAACATTTATTTAAAAAAATTACCTTCACCTTCGGACTTCTTGCAATCCTTTCCGGTGTAACCGGCATTATGGGGAATATTTCGGGAGTTATTCTTATAAGCAGTGTCTGCCCGGGCTGCAAGACAATGGCCCTGAGTGCAGCTCTCATATGGATTTTTTTTGGAGCTATTCTTGTATACATCTCTTCAGGAAAGGTGCTGGGCCGGACGGTATCTCTGTTTTTAAGAGCTGCACTGGTGGTCATTGCAGGTACAACGTTTTTAGAAATTATCTCGGGACTCTACGGGGGACATTTTATTATAGAATCCTGGTTTATTGCGGCCGGGTCGGTAATTTTCGGACCCCTGTCATCACCTTTATCTCCTGTCGCAGCCGGGTTCATCGTTATTGCAGCGGTCGGTTTGTTTTTTTATGGCGATCCATCCTTTTTGTCTTCACAAAACCGCAGGGCACGGGAAATTACGGTCGCAGCGGGGATTATTATCACCCTGGTCTCTCTCACCCTGATCCTGAGTTATTTCTATGGAAATCCGTTTTTCTATGGGACGCCGGTAATTCCGATCGCAGCTATTTCTGCGATTGCAGCATTTTGTATCGGGGCCGGGCTGATTGCTGCTGCCGGACCGGCAACCGTTCCGGTCTGCTATTTCAGGGGAAATTCCACCCAGGCCATGCTGCTCCGGAACTTCGTTACGTTAACCGTCGCTGTCACTCTTTGTGAAAACATATTTTTTTATATCATATCGTCATGGTACCATTTTTCCGATGCGGTTACCCTCTCGGTAAGCATCGTCATTTTTATTATTGCAACTGCTCTCATTGTCGCAAGGATATCCGGAGAGATCGGGCACCGGCTTGATACCGCAGAACAGGCACTTGTTCACCAAAATGAAGAGCTCAGCGAACTCAACGAGGAACTCCAGTCCGCAGAAGAAGAATTGCGGCAGAATGTAGATGATCTCACAAAAACAGAACTGGCGCTGCGGGAAAGCGAGGAGCGCCTGATCTGGCATATCGACAATTCACCCCTGGCGGTGATAACGTTCGATTCACAGTTCCGCATTACCGTCTGGTCCGATGAAGCAAACCGCATGTTTGGCTGGACAAAAGAAGAGATCGTGGGAAAAATCCTGGGTGAATTCCGCTGGGTTTACGATGATGACATAGACCGGGTCACGGCCATTTCCTCTGATATGATGAGCGGGAAGAGCCCGCGAAACATGCACAGCAACCGCAATTACCGTAAAGACGGTTCGGTTATTTACTGTGAATGGTACAATTCTGCACTCCGCGATAAAGACGGGAACCTCATCTCCATCCATTCCCAGGTGCTCGATGTAACGGCCCGCAAAAAAACTGAGAATGCGCTCAGGGAGAGTGAATTGTTCCTCCGGGAAACAGAGAAAAATGCAAAGCTTGGCGGGTGGATGGCAAACCCGCACACCGATTACCTCAAGTGGACTGATGGGATTTACGACATCGTAGAAGCTCCTCGCAATTCCTCGCCGGGTTTTTCAGAGGGATTAAAATATTTTGCAGAGGAAGACCGGCTACTCGTCAGGAATAAACTGGAGACGTGTCTTTCCACCGGTGATCCCTTTACCCTTGAGCTCCCCATTACAACCGGGACTGGCATGAAGGTCTGGACGGAATTACGGGGATTAATGCCCGTAACAGAGGGAACCCGTTCCTTTGTTACCGGTACGTTCCAGAATATCACTGAACGCAGGCAGATTGAAGAAAAACTGAAACAAGAGTCCGGCAAATTAAACATTCTTGCAGATGCTGCCCGCAGGCTCCTGGGGGCTGAGAAACCCGAACAGGTAGTCCTGACCGTGGGTGAGCGGGTGATGCAGCACCTCTCCTGCCAGACATTTTTCAATTATATTATCGAGGAGGGAAGACCCCAGCTGCACCTGAATGCATATGCCGGCATTACCCGGGAAGATGCACGCCGGTTTGAATACCTGGATCTCGGTGACGGTGTCTGTGGCCGGGTCGCCCGCGATGGCGAACGAATTGTTGCCTTTGACATCCCCTCTCATGAACCCGAAGGAACTTTTCCGATCCATTCATTTGGTACAACCGGATATGCGTGTTATCCGATCGTCTACCAGGGTCGCACTCTCGGGACACTCCTGTTTGGTACCAGCGAACGGCCGCATTTTACCTATGATGAACTTGAGCTGATGCAGGCAGTCACGGATCTTGTGGCAACCGCAATGGCGCGGAAAAAGATAGAAGAAACCCTGCGTGGCACGAGCCAGTATCTCGAAAACCTGATCGATTATGCCAATGCCCCGATCATTGTCTGGGACCCGGAATTCAGGATCCTGCGGTTCAACCACGCATTTGAATTCCTGACCGGAATGACTGCCGACACCGTGCAAAAAAAACCCCTCGATATCCTCTTTCCTGAAAAAACCCGGCATGAAACAATGGAGCTGATAAAGAAGACAAGCCGTGGTGAACAGTGGGACTCGGTAGAGATCCCCATCCGGCATGTTTCCGGCGCGATAAAAATCGTTCTCTGGAATTCAGCCAATATCTATGATGCGGCTGGTGTCACGATCACCTCTACCATTGCCCAGGGAAATGATATTACGGAGCGCAAACGTGCGGAAGAAACATCCATAAAAACCGCTTCACTCCTTAATGCGGCCCTCGATTCCACTGCTGATGGTATCCTGGTGGTCGATAACAGCGGAAACATTACCAGTTACAACAAGACCTTTTGTGAAATCTGGGGAATCCCGGTACACCGGCTCGATTCCGCCGGAGAGAAGACCGCTCTTGCCTACATGACCCCCCTGATTGCAGACTCACGGGAGTTTGTTGCCCGGTTAAAGGACTTCTATTCTCACCCGGAACGGGAGAGCTACGATATCGTCAGCCTCACCGATGGCCGGATCTTCGAGCGGTATTCCAAACCCCAGAAAATTAACGAAACTATTGTCGGCAGGGTCTGGAGTTACCGCGATATCACCGAGCGCCGGCAGGCAGAAGAAGCCTTACGGGAGAGTCTTGAAAAATTCCGGATTATTGCTACCAATACCCCGGATCATATCCTGGTGCAGGATATGAACCTCCGGTATATCCAGGTAATAAATCCCCAACTTGGCCTGACCGTGCAGGAAATGATCGGAAAAACCGATTACGAGGTATTATCCAAAGAAGATGCGGATGTCCTGACAAAGATCAAGAAACATGTAGTGGAAAGTGGTACAGCAGTGCACCAGGAAATCCCATTGGTCAATGCACGCGGCGAGAAAAACTACTTTGCCGGATCCTATGTGCCGAAACGGAACGCTGCCGGCGAGATTGACGGACTTATCGGTTATTTCAGGAATGTAACCGAGTCAAAACTGGCAAATGAAAAGATCACTGCCGCACTGGCGGAAAAAGAGATCCTGATCCGGGAAATCCACCACCGGGTCAAAAACAACCTCCAGATAATTTCAAGTCTCCTCTATATGACGAGGACGAGGACGCAGGATCCGGCCGTAAACAGCATATTGACTGACATGATGATGAAGATCAAGACCATGGCCCAGATCCATACGCGGTTGTATGAGAGTAAGCAATTCGATAAGATCAATTTGAGCAGTCATATCCGGGACCAGGTGACCGATCTCTCAAATATCTACAGGAAGTCTGGTCCGGAGATCACCTGCACCGTGGAAGCAGAGGATCTTTTTCTTCCGGTTGACCAGGCAATTCCCTGCGCACTGGTGATAAACGAAGCCCTGTCGAACGCATTCAAACATGCGTTTAAAGGACGTGAGCGCGGGACTATTCTGATCACTTTATCGCTGGATGGAGAGAATGTCAATATATCCGTTGAGGATGATGGTGTCGGTATTCCCGTCGATGTGGATACCCGGCTGTCTACGAGCCTGGGACTGAAACTGATCAGGAGCCTGGTATTGCAACTGGAGGGGACGGTGAAAATCGAAAGTACCCCGCATGGTTCTACCGTGAACGTGTGCTTTCCGATAAGATAGAGGAGAACAAATGTCGAAGATTCTTGTAGTAGACGATGAAGCAATCATTTCCATGCAGCTGGGGGAGCTGCTGGAAACAATGGGATATACGGTCGTGGGATTGGCAGCATCCGGTGAGGATGCGATCGAGAAGGCCCGGCAGCTTACACCTGACCTGATCCTGATGGATATCGTTATGCCCAAAAGACTCAACGGTATCGAAGCGGCACAGGTTATTATCAGCGAACTGGATATTCCGGTAGTTTTTGTCACGTCGTACGCGGATGATGCGATTATCGAGAAAGCCAAGAAGGTCCGGCCGTACGGGTATATTGTTAAACCCTTCAATGAACTGGAAATAAAAGCTGCCATCGAAGTTGCCCTCTTCCGTAAAGACGCAGAACGGGAGATGAACCGGATGGCAGAGGCAGCCAAGGCAAAAACCCCGCCCGGAACACTCCCCGGTAGTGTGGAAAAGCCGGAAACTGATTTCATTGACCAGCCTGAAGTAAAAATGATTCTCCTGAAAGATATTTTTTCAGATATTGTCCTCTTCCTGTATGTAGATCCGTCTGTAAAAGATCCGATATTCAAATCCGCCCTTGAAGCCGGGATAAAAAAAGGAGGGCGGAATTTCTTTGCATATCACCAGTCCGTCCTGAATAAATTTTTTTTAAAGGAGGTTCAGAATGGTGAGCTGTTCACCCGGCGCATAAAAAAAGGGGAACTGTTTTTCCTCCCTCGTATTCTTGAGAAATGTACATCCACCTTAACCCCCGGGGATCCTTCTGCCAGTCTCCAGATCCTTTTTGATTTTTCCGACATGGAAGAATTTGCCGATATCATCGCCGTAAAAAAACTGATTTGTGTAAAAAAGGAAGCCGGAATTCCCATCACCGGGATTATCGCCCTGAACATTGCAGATCTCGATCACGACCACATCAGGCTTCTGTCAGAAGGCATGACAAAGATCATCATATCTACCGGCAAGGACACGAACCTTTCCTTTGACCACCCCACGTTCCCGGCAGAATCTTTAACCATTGTTCCCCAGGCAACGGTTGAAGATGTGGTGAAAAAACTCCTCGAACCGGTGATACTGTCTATGCTTGAAAAACCGATATCCGGATATGATATCGTTCATGAGATCCATAGCCGGTACAAGGTTCTCATTTCCCAGGCCCGGATATATACGTTCCTTTATGATCTCGAGAATAAGGGATACTTAGAAATTAAGATGTCGGGCAAGTCAAAATTATACAATCCTACTAAAACCGGTAAAAAATATATCCGGCAGCGGATGAACGAATTCAGGATTGTATTCCATCTCATCCTCGGGGATGAATCTGCTGGTCCGGAAAAGAAAGTATGATTGTTAAGGATTCCACCGGTGACGCCCAGCGGGTTTTGGCATTGTTAAAATCCAGCAGTTCACCGCGAATCGCGTATTTTCACGGGGATACCCCGGGTGATCCCCGCCCGCAAAGATAAATCCCTGCTCCTATCTGTCGTCACATCATTTTTTATTGCGGTTTTAAAACAGATCAGAAAAATGGGAATTTCCTTTTCGCATCAGTACCCGCTGCTATAGCCAGTACTCGCGGATTTTGTTGGAACGACTGTTACCGGGACAGTGGTAACCGGGACTGTTGTTACCCCCGGTGTGATACCGGATACATTTGCCACATACCACACGTTGTTGAATCCCTGCCCGTTCACATCGCCCGGCTTTGTATCCCCGGCATAGTAATAGAGTGGCATGCCCATCCAGGCGGTCTGGTTCACTCCATCTGCCCGGGATATGGCACTGAAACCTGACGGTTTCAGGACGGACGGGGCAGTCACCGTACTAGTACTGAAGGCCGGCCATTTTGCAAGGCAGCTACCGGTGCAGGTACTGGTACCGGCGGAATCCTTTGTAAAGACGTAGAGCGTCTTTCCTGACGTGTCGGTAAGATACTGGCCGAGTGCAGGACTTTGGGTAATCAGAACACTCTCATCGGGATTCATCACAAACCAGACATTCAAGACATTCTCACCGTTCACATCTCCCGGTTTTGTATCGGCCTGGTAATAATAGAGCGGCCAGCCATAGTAGGTGGTCTGTTTTGTCCCGTCGGCACGCGTGATGGTTCCAAAATCCGCCGGGTCGAGTGGTGATGATACCCGGATGGTATCAGCCGAAAAGATCGGCCAGACGGCTGCACATTTACCCGAACAGGAGCTTGCGCCGCTTGCAGGAATGTCTTTGGCAAAGTAGTAGAGGGTCAGTCCCCTGGCATCCGTGAGGATGGTACCCAGTAGGCTGGTTGAAACCCTGATAGTATCAGTCTGCACCGGAGTCAGTACCGGGGATGACGGAGGAGTCTGTACTTGTTGTTGCGGTTGTGCACATCCGGCAATGAGCAGTGTCACGGTCATTGCAAGCATAAGGAAAAGTAACGTTATATTTTTCATAGTTTCACCTTGGTGAACTGCCTGCACTTCCCCGAGCGGGCATAATAATCCTTTGGACTATTCTCATTTTTGGACACTGGCTGGATGGTATACCCCCAGGACAAATCCGGTGCTCCGGACAAGAACACATAGTCTTTTTTGATTACGATCATGAAATCAGCGAGGGGCGGTTTCATTGCATGCACCGGTTACCGGCCGGGTATCGATCCCGGATTGTATTCCAATCCATGAAACAATCCCTGTCAGACGAGAATAACTATATCAGCAGATTCCTGTAATGGAGAATTAGTGAGAAGCACTTGAGCACTTACTTAAGGGGGTGAAATACAAACGTTGGAAGAAATCTGTCAGAATTCCCGTTACTCCGGAGAAAATATCCGATATACGGGTTTTGACAAAAATTCATGTCCCCAAGAGAAAAGCAATGCCTCAACCAGCACAAAATATGATCGAGTCAGTAATGTATGGCCAGGTAAAATATCCTGTAACGGTGGAAGTGTTCACCAGCAAACTTCCAACCCGGGCCCGGGATATCTGGCAATTTTTAAAACTCCGGTGATAACCCGGGCATTTTTCACTCTGTCAGCATGGAGGGAATCATATGGGTGAAAGAACCAAAAAGAAAAACGGGGAAAAAACCATTATCAGCCCGCCAACCGGTATATCTCAAAGCGGGAGATCGATATACATCATAAGCCAGCTGCACGGCATTCCCGAAGAGAATATCAGGATTGATCTGGAAAAAAAACAGCTGATAATATCCGCGTCAAAACCGGATGCGATGGTCATGCGGAAAATTTCAGTTCCTGAAGGTTCACGGATCAGTAAAAAAAAGTTTCATAACGGGATTCTGGAAATTATTCTTGAAATGCCCCTGTAAAAACATCCCTGGATCTTAAAAAAGCGTGGAATTTTTTAATTCGGGTGCATCACCCCGTATCATCCGGAAATCCTGGCGGTCAGGATGACGGCAACTACAGACCTAAAACCCTCGTTCTGGATTTTCTTTATGAAAACAGATCCTTTGACAGATAAGGGAATAAAAAGAAGGAGAGGTCGTTGCCTCATATATTCCTTATAAGTTACGGTACGAACTTTATACCGGTGTAGACAGCGCCCCGGAAATCCTCGTGGTCGATTCCAGCACCGAGGTGTTCTGCAACAACGATACGGAACTCTTTTTCAAGGACAATCTTCGGAAATTCGTGGGTCTGGTGCAGGAATGCCCGGACCCATTCATTCCATAACAGCATACACTGGACGCTGCAGATCTTGTTCTGGAGCACATGGTGCGACAAAAATTCTTTAAAGATCCTAAGCTCTTGCATCTCTTCGGGACTGATTTCTATCCCGCTGAGCAGGAATTGCTCCCCGAAACCCGTGGTACTTGCTCTGTCCATTAAATCCGGTGAGAGCCCGTCATGTGCATTTACGTGTCTAATCGATGTCTTTGGGTAATTCCTGGTGGTGATACTGTTAACCATGGTTTGTGCAGTTGTAGACATAAAAATTCACCATAATCCCTGTGAAGCGGGGGTTTATAGCAGATGTCCTGAAATCCAGATTCAGAAACTTTTTTTGAAACAACAAGGGAAATTTCAGCGGAAGAAAAACGGCCCCTCATCAATGAGTGGCTGGAGAACACCCCGGAAAAAATTACCTTCCATCCCGGCAGGTAACCTGATCAATCCCGATAATCCTTGCAAGCAGGCTGCAGACCAGGCAGAATTTTTTACGGGCGGGAAATAATCCGGACCCCCTAAACAACACAGGTGCCCGGGCAGGGAAATCTGATAACCAATTGACCGACGAAAAAAGAGTATCGAACCTTACGCGGTCCGGAACAACAACCTGCTCTGGTTAATACAATTTTCCCATGGTGACGGCGGGATCGTGCCTGTTTTTTTATTACCTTTGACCATGTCTCAATTTTAGTCTTACAATTTGACATTGAGGAAAAACCCTATACCTTTCTGTAGTCGATGCCATCCAAAGTGGGGAACTGTCCGAGCCGGCAGCTCCCTCGTTTCCGGAGGATCAGAATCATGGACGAAAGTAGGTTTTATTCTCTACCAAAACTGCCGTACGAATACTCTGCCCTGGCCCCTCATATCTCTGAAGAGCAGCTCAAGCTGCATCACCAGAAACACCACCAGGCATATGTCAACGGCGCCAACAGCATTTTTGAAAAACTGGACAAAGCACGCAGGGAAAATACCGACCCCGACATGAAGGCGACCCTTAAGGAACTGTCGTTTTTCATCGGCGGTTTCAGGCTCCACAACAAGTTCTGGGAAAACCTGGCCCCCGCGGGAAAGGGAGGCGGCGGGGTCCCAAAGGGGGATCTGGCAAAAGCTGTCAATAGCGAGTTTTCCACATTTGAACGGTTCAAAAAAGAGTTTACCCAGGCAGCAACGAGTGCCGAGGGTTCCGGGTGGGCTGTCCTGACATTCTGCTGGAAAACCGGGCGGCTGCTTATTATGCAGATAGAAAAACACAACACGAATGTGCCCCCCGGTTTCGATATGTTGATGGTTCTTGACGTCTGGGAGCATGCCTACTATCTTGATTACCGGAACGACCGGGCAAAATTTGTCGATACGTTCTGGAACCTCGTGAACTGGGATGTAGTTGAACAACGCTTCAGCTCGCTGAAAAAATAAACATTGCCCGCCCGGGCTTTCCTGAACTAACCAAAAAAGGAACGTGAAAAAAATGCCGGAATTTGTCAACCCGTTCAGCGGAATGATACCGAAACGCACACTGACTGAGGGAGAACTGGTCCGGGCTCTGCGCCTTGACCTGGCAGCCGAACATGAGGCTGTCCATACGTACCTTGCCCACGCCGATGCTACGGATAACCCCCTTGCAAAAGCGGTACTGATCGATATCGCGAACGAAGAGCGTGTGCATGTCGGGGAATTTGCCCGCCTCATCTCCATCCTTACCGGAGATGAAGACGGGTATCTTAAAAAGGGAACCCTCGAAGTCGATGCCATGGCTGCATCACTGACCCCCCCGGAACAAAGCCCCCCGCAAACCGTGGGTGAAACTACCATTGGATCCTTAAAAAAATCCTAGGAGATGAAAAAAATGGAAAAAACCTACCTGGGACGTGAAGACGCCCCTCTCAGCGCTGAGACCTGGAAACTGCTCGATACTACCATGGTAGAAGCTGCAAAAAGCCAGCTTTCAGGACGACGCTTGCTCAGTATCGATGGTCCGTTCGGATTCGGGCTCAAGGTCATACCCCTCAGCGACTACGAGACCCCCGATGGGATCACAACCAGCACATTCATCCCGGTGAACCTGATAACCACCTCATTCTTCTTAAACAAGCGGGATCTTGCCGCGGGCGAACGGGACCGGCTGGTCCTGGATGCAGGCCCGGCTGCCGGTGCCGCGATAACCTGTGCGGAAAAAGAAGATGATATTATCTTTAACGGGATCCTGAATTCCCCGGGGCTCCTCAATGCTGAAGGTGCTGGTTCGCTTGCCCTGACCAAATGGGACAAGGTTGGTACAGCTGCTGACCAGATCATCAATGCAGTGACCCTGCTGGATGATGCCGGTTTCCACGGTCCCTACTGTATGGCCCTTGCTCCAGCCCAGTACAATCTCCTCCTGCGCCGGTACCCGCAGGGTGATGGCACCGAACTCGATCACATCCGGACAATACTTGCCGGGGATGTCATCAAGGCTGCGGTCCTTAAAAAAGGCGGAGTCCTGCTCGCTTCCGGCCGCCAGTATTGTTCCCTTGTACTCGGGCAGGATATGAGCATCGGTTACAACGGACCGTATGAAGACTCGCTTGAATTCAGTATTTCTGAGAGTCTTGCGCTCATGATTCGCACACCGGAGTCTATCTGCGTACTTACGTGATACGGTTGATTAGCGTATGCATTGGAAGAAGGTGAGACCTTTGAGAGAACAAACACAGGAACTGGTAAAAAAATTCGAGCAGGATTATGAAATTTATCTCGATGCAACAGATGCCCTGACATACTGGATCATTCACGCAAGGATTCCAAAACACAAAGAGGAAGGGCTTCACCACTTACACATCGGGAAAAAATATGTGTCCGGGCCCAACCAGGATGGATATGTCCTGATCATGCCTGATGCCGAAAGATCCGATGCTTACCTGGTGGAATCCTGGGGAAAGATGGAATCGGTTGACGATTTTGTGAAAAAAGCGCTCTCCCGTATTCTTTCAGAAAAGGATGCGATTGATCCGGGACAGGAAAGCTGCTGCGGGACCAGCAGCGGCTAAGGTAATCGCGCCAGGAAAATAATTATGGTTTTATTACCCCCGTCTCAAAAAAACGTGCTCGAGATCCTTTGTACAGAAGGTGCAATGACCCATAAGGATCTCGTGAGTAAATCTGCCTCTTCCCCAAGAACCGTACGGTACGCCTTAAAAAAACTCAAGGAAAAAAACCTCCTCATCGAGAAGATGAACATGCATGATATGCGCCAGATTATTTACCAGTACCGTTTGATCCCGGAAAAGCACAGCGGGTTGGCAGACTGTTGAACAATACACTTGTGAACTATTGTTTAACCCCGGAAGAATCGTGGCCAGCGAACGACCGGCATACACAACGGTTCAGTCCGCTGCCTTCACGATATTTCCCACCCATCGCCTGAGGAAACATGAAGGTTGTAATTGACAGGAATGGATGCGTAAGCTGTGGAACCTGCTGGGATACCTGCCCGGCATTCTTTGAACAGAACGCGGATGACTCATTCAGCCAGGTTATTGAAAAATTCCGGCTGGGAAATAATCCTGCAGAAGGATCCGCTTCAGCAGATCAGGCTGCATGCGTAACAGAGGCTGCGGATCTCTGTCCTGCGCAGGTTATCACTATTGGAGAATGATGGATGATTTTGCACGGCGGAATATGATCTTCTTGTAATCGGAAGCGGGGCTGCCGGAGCTACCGCTGCAACCACCGCCGTTCACCAGGGGGCATCACGCGTGGCGAATATGGAGCGTGGCCCCCTCTTTGGGCACCTGCGTGAATACCGGATGCATCTCATCATCTGCCTGTTCACAATATGGCGGATATGTACCACCTATTCCCGACCCCCGGAGAGGCAATCCCGGTATGTGCCCGCCAGTTCCGGATTCCCGATCGGTGCTGAGGTAAATTTAATTCATGGTATTTTCTTTTTCCGGAATTTGGCTATACTTTTATTATCTCAGATTCGGATGACTACATCATCGGAGTACCTATGACCAAAGTAACCCCGTACAGTGCGGTAAACCTCTATCCGGAAGTAATCACAGACCCGGATACCTGGAACCGGTTCCCTACGCCGGATATTGTCGAGTTGACTATCAAAGCTGTCGAAAAACGCGGCATAACGGTGATTCCGGCGGCTGACGGCGATGAGGCAATGGCGGTTATCAAACGGCTCATTCCCCGCAATGGCGAAGTGATGGCCGGTTCCTCAACGACCCTCATCGAGATAGGATTTGAGGAGTATGTTGCCGGTGGAAAGAGCGGATGGAAACTCATGCATACCGTAATCAATGCGGAGAATGATGCGGCAAAGCGGGCAGATCTGCGCAGAAAATCTGTGACTGCCGATTATTTTATCTCGGGCGCAAATGCCATTGCCCAGACCGGGGAGATTGTCGGCTGCGATGCGAGCGGGAGCCGTGTCGGTGCATGGCCGTTTGCGGCCGGGCATCTCATCCTTGTGGTGGGTATAAACAAGATCGTTCCCACGCTTGAAGATGCACTGAACAGGGTAAGAAAGTACGTCTACCCCTTAGAGAATGTCCGGGCACATAAGGTGTACGATACCCCAAGTACGATCGGAAAATGTGTGATTATTTCCCATGAGAAAAATGTTGGACGCATAACCCTGATCCTGGTAAAGGAGTCACTCGGGTATTAGGGCGGTGTTTTTACCGGAATTCTCCTCCTTTTTTCTGGAGTGATCGGATACTGAGTTTCAAATTTTGTCTTAAAATCTGTTTTTTAACAAAGTTGTTTTTATATATGCCAGATATAGTCCGGACCCGGTGAAGATTATTTTCAGATTTGGGACTCCGGAGCACGTTACTGCAGAAGAAATGAGCATGGATTATGGCACCGGAGGTTATCCCCTGGGAAAATGGAACCGGGATGCCCGGTTCCAGCGACGCGATGCCCGATTTGGAAAGATATGCCCTGCCCATGCGTGTGGCAGCTGTACGGCAGACGATTGTTTTTACGCGGATTTTATCCGGAATCACTGGAAACATCCCCACGGAGACTAACAAGTGAACGGGAAGATGAAAAACCGGCTTTGGAACAGGAATAAGCGAAAATAAAAGATCTGGTAAAGGTTGTCGATGAGCGGAAGGAAGAGTTATGGAATCACGTAAGGTAGCATTTTTCTGCTGGGAGTCTATGTATGCTGAACGAGTGGGTGGGCTTGCGGTTGCAGCAACCAATCTTGCAGAAAACCTGGCAAAATCCCATGAAGTTCACTATTTTACCCGGGGTTTTATCCCGGACCAGATCGTGAACCATGTGCAGTATCATTACTGCCAGCCCTCCGGAAATAATCCTGTACAATACTGCGATGATATGAGCACTAAGATGGTTAAGCAATTCCGCACCTGTGATCGCCATGGACGTTTCGATATCCTGCATTTCCATGACTGGCATGCCATACAGGCCCTGCATTCTCTTCAGGAGAGGGACACGATCCTCACCTTCCATTCAACGGAATACGGGAGGAACGGCAACAATGTCGGGGACTGGTGGGAGTACCGGGAAATTTCCGGCAAAGAGTGGTACGGAGGCCTGATCGCAAAGAGAGTGACAACGGTTTCAGATACCTTAAAAAAAGAGGTGATGCAGCTCTATAACATTCCGGACGGTAAGTGCGATGTTGTTCCCAATGGCGTAATCCCCCAGCAGTACCGGTCCGCTATTGATCCCGGGGAAGTGAAACGGTCCTATGGCATCCATCCTTACGCCCCTCTTATCCTGTTCATCGGCCGGCTTGTGTACCAGAAAGGTCCGGATATTCTCATCGAGGCCTTAAAAAAAGTATGCCGGGAACGATGGGATGCCCGGGTAATTGTGGCCGGGGATGGCGGAATGCGCCAGTCCCTCCAGGAACGGGCATGGGATCTCCCGGTAAATTTCGTAGGGTACATCCCCGATTCAGAATATATCCGTCTCCTGAATGCCTGCAACCTTGTAGTCATTCCCAGCCGGAACGAACCGTTCGGTCTTGTCCTGTTGGAAGCCTGGAGTGCGGAGAAGCCGGTCGTTGCGTCAAATGTGGGTGGCCTGTCAGAGAATATCGATGCGTTCGTGAACGGAATAAAGGCAGAACCCACGCCGGACTCTCTTGCATGGGGTATAAGCAGGGTGATCAACGACCCGTCAAAGGCTGAGATGCTTGGCATGCGGGGAAGAGCCAAAGTCGACCGGATGTTCCAATGGAGCCCCGTTGCTTCACAGATGGAAAAAACCTATGCACGAGCGGTTTATTAGCCGGATGGGATCATGAACCGGCATGCAACGAGTCCCTTACGAAGTAACCAGTATCTAAAAAAATCGCTCATTCTTTAGCGGCACGAAGCCGGTAGCCAATCCAGTTCCCCTGATCACATGCGGGTTTTGGATTCTCCATATGCTCAAAGACGAACTCGAACGCTTCCTGCTCCATCACGCGCCTCCCGTTCCGGGTGCAGAACTGCACGAACGCCTCATACATCTTTGTGCAGGGAACATGAGCCATAGTATCTGCCACCAGGACTTCTTCATGAAAACTCCAGATGCTCTCGAATTCGAGCTCGTCTTCCATGAGTGGCTTGACGATCATTTCATCGATCTCCAGGGATGCGACCTGCTGTTTCGAGGAGGTCTCGAGATCCTTGTACAAATCCGTTACTATGGTAAGCCCCTGGCGAAGATCGTTGAGGTCCAGTTCAAGGTTTTTTATCTTCTGCTCTTTATCGGTGACTGGTTCAGGTGGTTCCATTGCACGTACTTTCCTGTTTATGTCTCCCCACGGATAAAATGCTCGAACCTGCAGGCAGAATGGCCCATTGTGACTTACCTTCTCTGCCCTAAAAGTTTTCCGGCGTACACGCACTGCCCGTAGGAAACACCGCCGTCGCCCAGCGGGTAGTCGGCATTGATGATACAGGTGTAGCCCGCTGCCAGGATCTCGTTCTTGATGGTCTCCCTGATCGCGTGGTTGATCGCAACCCCGCCGCTGATCGCAATGTTCTGCATGCCGTCACGTTCGGCAGCCCGTATCGCGAGTGCTGCAATACCCCGCGAAAGATTGTACTGGAACGATGCCGCGACGTCCCGCACGGCCCGGAGATCTCCTTTGGGTGCTGCCTGCATCCGGTCCAGTGCGGTCTCCACCAGGGAACGGGTGGAGAGTATGGCGCAACCGGTATCGGAGCCATACACCAGCTCCCACGGCTCCGCCCGCCCGCCATATGCCGCAGCTTCGAGTTTCATGGCCGGTTCGCCATCGTAGGTCTTCTCCCGGCAGATGCCGAGCAGTGCGGCGGCGGCATCGAGCACCCGGCCGGTGCTGCTCGTCTGCGTGACATTGAAGCCCGAGGCCACCTGTTTCCGGATCACGCCGGTTTCGATATCCGACCACCCCCTTTCCGCAAGAATGGTAAGGATCCGTTCATCCGGCAGGATGCCGTAGAGCATCCGCTCGGGGAACCGGGTGGCGAGATCCCCGCCGGGCATCGGCACCGGTTCGAGATGGGCCACGCGCCGGAAGTCCGGCACCTGCCCGGAGAAGATCTCCCCGCCCCAGACCGTCCCGTCATCGCCGTACCCGACCCCGTCGATCGCGATCCCGATGCAGGGTTCCGCTGTCGTGGCGGCGATATGCGCCCGGTGGTGCTGGACCGGGATCCGTTCGAGCGCATGTTCCGCTGCCAGCTCGCGGGCGAAGCGGGTCGAGAGGAACTGCGGGTGGAGATCGTGGGCGATCACGCCGAACTCTGCGCCCAGCACCCGCTGGAGGTTCCGCACGGTTTCCTGAAGATATTCGAGCGTGGCCGGGTTCCGCACATTGCCCACGTGCGGCGAGGTGACGGCAAACCCGTTGCGGTAGATCGTCGCGTTCGCGTTCAGTTCCGGGCCTACGGCAAGGATGCAGCGCTTCCCGAGATCGATCGCTGTCCGCTTCGGGGCAATCCCCCGCGAGAGGCGGATGATGTACCCGTCCCGCATCACCGAGTCATCGCACCGGTTCACGATCGTCCGGTTGTGGGTCAAAAAGAAATCCACGTCCCGGTTGAGCTTCGCCATGGCCTGATCGATGGCCGTGATCATCGGGTAGCCGGGCATGTTGGCGCTCGTCATGATCAGGAGCGGGTTTTTCAGGTACGAGAAGAGGAGGTGGTGGAGCCCGGTGTAGGGGAGCATGCAGCCGATCGTATGGATGTTGCTGATCGTTGCGTGGGCCGTGGGATCGCGTTTCGTGAGCACCACGATCGGGTGGACCGGGCTCGTCAGCAGTTCGCGATCCTGTGCCGATACTTCCGCGATGCGATCGATGTAGTCCGGGCGCACCATGCACGCAAACGGCTGCTCGATCCGGCCGAGCCGGTGTTTCAGTTCTCCGGCCGAGCTCTCGATGCATGCGAGATGGAACCCGCCTGCTCCCCGCACCGCAAGGATCTTTCCGGCATCGAGCAGCTGTGCTGCTTCCTTCACCGGATCGCAGCAGTCCACCTTACGGCCTTCCGTATCGAAGAGCTCGATCTCCGGCCCGCACTCAGCGCAGGCGATCGTCTGCGCATGGTGGCGCCGGGAGTGCGGATCGTTGTATTCCTGTGCGCAGGCCGGGCACACCGGGAACTCATCCATCGAGGTGCGTTCGCGGTCGTACGGGATCTCGTTGATGATGCTGTACCGGGGCCCGCAGTTCACGCAGGATGTACCCCAGTAGAGCTCGTACCGCCCGCCCCGCTGGAAAATATCGGCAATGCACTCATCGCAGCACGCGATGTCGGGCGGGATCATGCCACTGAATGACCCGGTGGCGCTCGGGAGTATGAAAAAACCGTCAGGAATTTCTGCGGATGTGTCGGCAACCTTCACTGAATCGATGCGTGAAAGCGGGGGGCCGCGGGTAACTGCTGCCACAAACTCCTCAAACCGCGCTCCCCGCGCAAAAATCTCCACTTCGCTGCCGAGATTTTTTACCGTGCCAGCGATCCCCAGCGTCGTTGCCTGTGCGTACACAAACGGGCGAAACCCGACACCCTGGACAATTCCGCATACTGTGATCCTGCCCGTTTTTCGCATGTATGTCCGGAAAAACTTATTGAATCGCATGACGATATAATTATAGGGATTTTACCGTGCCGGGCCATATTCGAATAGTTAACGATCCTGTGGAACTCGTTCCGCTCCTGATGACGTTCAATGATCCATCTTTTAAAAAGGTCTATGAACTGCTCAATAAATCATGGCTGACTGAAGATGAAATAAAGGCGCAGGTGGGCCCGGAGTACGTGGAGGTGTGTCTCCAGCTCTTAAAGAAAGGCAATATGATCGAAGAGCAGTGGCGCATGCCCAAACCCGGTGCAAAACCGGAAAAAGAGTTCCGTGCCACGTACAACAAGTTCCGTGCCAACTTCCAGTGCAACCTTTCCGATCTCGCCGATATCATCTACATCTCCCTCTCCAATGACGAGCAACTCCGGGAAGTCGTGGACAATATTGAAGGCGAGCTGACCAAGGGCAACAGCTCGATCAATGAACTCTCCCGCAAATTCACGGTCAGCCCGGTCTTTGTCAAGGGCATAGCAAAACGGATTCCCCATATGGATGTCAAAGGCCAGGGACTGGTGCTGCTTGACACTGGGCGCTAAGGATCCCCTCTACTCTATTCTGCGCAGCAAACGTGAAGTCTCGCGCCTCC
>Ga0074195_1002576_pt1 | contig 19691 bp, 16 predicted proteins | sample EPASupsiteHSE623_FD_64525 | JGI IMG/M metagenome (GOLD analysis project Ga0074195, IMG submission 64525) | Bioremediated contaminated groundwater from EPA Superfund site, New Mexico - Sample HSE6-23 | ecosystem: Environmental > Aquatic > Deep subsurface > Groundwater > Contaminated ...
CGTTGGCGTAGATGGCGGCGTCGGCGCCTGTCTTGGAATACCAGATAGCCTTGCCCGTATCGGGCCAGCCGGCCTCGATGGAAAGCAGGCCGATCGTCGAGCCTTTCAGGACGGCGTTCTTGGTGCCCGCTTCGTCGCTCGCTTCTTCCGTTTTCATCCCGAGCGCCGCGAAGCTCTTCGAAAGCGTTTCGCTAAGCTCCGGGGAGGCGCCGAGAAGGGCGACAGGCTTGCCGCCGGCCATGGTTCCCGGACTTCTGGTGAGAAGCGTGGGCAGAACGGTGACCGCGAGTATGAGGAAGGGACCGAGGATCGTGAGTATGACAAAAGCCTTGTTCGCGGCCGCTAGCTTGAATTCGTGCCGAAGCACGTGAAAGATCTTAGGCATCGTTGGCCTCCCCGCCCACCAATCGGACGAATATCTTATGCAGCGAAGGCGAGACCGTCTCGAAGCGCCGCATCCTCAGGCGGCCGGCCACCGCGGCGAAAAGCAGGTCGGGATCCGTCCCCTCCTTCAACTCAACCTCGATCCAGCGCGGGTAGGCCGCCACCGAGGCGACGAAATCCAAATCCTTCACGAAGGAACCGTCGCCGTCGAACTCGAGTTGAACCGCGTTGCGCCCGTATTTCGCCTTTATATCGGCCATAGGTCCATAGACGACTTCCTTGCCCTTGTTCACGAGGAGGATGCGCTCGCAGATTTTTTCAGCGTGTTCCATGATGTGGGTGGAGAAGAGCACCATCGTTCCCTTTTGCTTGAGCTCGACCATGACGGCGAGGAGTTCATCCTGCGCGAGGGGGTCGAGGCCGGAAAAGGGTTCGTCGAAAAGAACGACGGAAGGATGGTGGGCGATAGCCCCGATGAACTGGGCTTTCTGCGCCATCCCCTTGGAAAGTTCGGAAACCTTCCGATTCTTCCACTCGGCGAGGCCGAAGCGTTCCATCCAAGCGCCTATCGAGGCTTTCGCGTCGGCCGAGGACATGCCCTTCAGCGCGGAAAGATATTCCAGGACTTCGCCGACTTTCGCTTTTCCATACAGCCCGCGTTCCTCCGGAAGATAGCCTATCCTTGCCTTGTCGGCATCGGTGAGCGGCTTCCCGTCGAAGTGGATCAGGCCGGAATCGGGGGCTATGATATTCATGACCATGCGGATCGTCGTGGATTTCCCCGCCCCGTTCGGTCCGATGAGGCCGAATATCTCGCCTTGCCTGGTCTCGAAAGAGAGTCCATCGACGGCGCGCACATTGGCGTAGGTCTTGACGACATTTTCAATGGTGAGCACGGATCACTCCTTTTTTCGCTTTCGATAGTGTGGTCGGCTTTCGCCGACCTGTCAATGTGATGGCTGTTTTCCTGGAGCCCCGATCCCACCGGATCGAGCCTGTTGGAAGGCGAATCCCGATTGACAGGGCAGCGGGGAAGCCATATTATTATTTCGTGGCATTTGTTATGCAATTTTGTGCATTATAATGAATTATTCGAGCCATTCGCGAGGTTTCCCCATGTCCTACGATATCCTTATCATCGGCGGAGGCGTGATCGGCTGCGCGATCGCCAAGGAACTTTCCCTTTATTCGCTGAAGATCGCCCTTCTGGAAAAGGAGGGCGATGTGGCCGAAGGCACGAGCAAGGCCAACTCCGGCGTCGTGCACGCCGGTTTCAACGTGAAAACCGGTTCCCTCAAAGCGCGGTTCAACATCGAGGGAGCGGCCCGCTTCCCCTTCCTCTGTGAAGAGCTCGGCGTTCCCTACCGGCTTACGAAAAAGCTGGTGGTGGCCAAAGACAAAAGTGAGCTGCCCTACCTCGAGAAGCTTTTGGAGCAGGGAAAAAGGAACGGCAGCCAGGGCTTGTCGATCATCGCGGGGAGCGCGATCCGCGCCGTGGAGCCGGACATCAGGGGCGAGTTCGCGCTTTATTCCGAGAAAACCGCGGTGATCGCCCCCGCCGAATTCACGATCGCCCTCGCCGAACTGGCTCACGCGAATGGAGTCGAGTTCCATTTCAACGCCGAAGTGAGGGCGATCCGGAGGATCGGCCAGATCTACGAAGTCAGCGCCGGCGATGGATCAGTCTACTCGGCCGCGATGGTCATCAACGCGGCGGGCCTGTATTCGGACAAAATCCTTTCCCTCATCGAGCCCCATGATCGATCCATCCATCCCTGCAGAGGGGAATACTTCGTGCTCGACAGGGTCGACGCGAATTTCTTGAGGACGGCGGTATACCCTGTGCCTCCGGCCGATGGGCGAGGCCTTGGCATTCACATCACGCCGACCACGGAAGGAAACATCATCATCGGCCCATCGGCCGAGTACATAAACGAGCGCGACGACCTGGCGACGACGAAGCCCGTCATGGAGACATTGAAGCGCGAAGCCCTGGAGCTCATGCCCAAACTAAGAGACGTGGCCTTTATACGGAGCTATGCGGGCATCAGGGCGAAGCTCTTCGTGGCGGGCGGCTCGAGCAACTTCGAAGACTTCGTCATCGAGGAGTCGCGGATCAATCCTGGCTTTGTTTCCCTCATCGGCATCGAGTCGCCCGGCCTCACCTCAGCCCCCGCGATAGCTGCCCATGTCGCGCGCGAGTTCGTCGCGCCGCGCTTGGCCCTCGTCCCCAATCCCAAGGCCCTGACCACGCGGCGCGCGGCGCCGCGCATCGCGGACATGAGCGCCGGCGAACTCTCGCGCGCCTGCGAAGCGAACCCCGAATTCGCCGAGATCGTTTGCCGCTGCAACCATATTTCGAAAGCCGAAGTGCGGGCGGCCCTCGACAATCCGCTCGGAACGCGGACCTTGAGCGCCATTAAAAAGCGTACGCGCGCCATGATGGGACGGTGCCAGAGCGGCTTTTGTCTTCCCAAAATCCTGGAAACGATGCTTGAAGATTACGGCATGAGCCCTGAATCCCTCGTCTTCAACGCCCAGGGCAGCACCGTGGTGGTCGATTATGAAGCCTAACTATGATTGCGTGATCGTGGGCGGCGGCCCCGCGGGAATGGCCGCGGCCATCGCAATGAAGAGGCTCGGAATCTCCGATGTCCTCCTCCTCGATCGGAACCCCCGCCTCGGCGGGATATTGAACCAATGCATCCACCCCGGTTTCGGCTTGTCCCGATACGGCAAGGACCTCACCGGCCCCGAATATGCCCGCGCCCTCGAAGGCGAATTCGCCGCGGCTGCCATCGACCGCGCGTTGGGCGCCATGGTCCTCGAGATATCGCCTTCCAGGAAGCTCAAGGTCATTTCCCCTGGCGAAGGTTTCGCCGAGATCAGCGCCAGGTCGGTGATCGTCGCCACCGGCTGCAGGGAGCGCACGCGCGAGAATCTGGAAATCGCCGGATCGAGGCCAACGGGCGTTTTCACCGCTGGCCAAGCCCAAAACCTCATCAATCTGAAAGGCTACCGATTGGGCCAGCGGGTGATCATCCAGGGCTCGGGCGACATAGGCCTCATCATGGCTCGCAGGCTCAGGATCGAGGGCTATCAGGTGATAAGCGTCTTCGAGCGTCTGCCCTATTTGAGCGGGCTTGTCCGAAATAAAGTCCAATGCCTCGATCATTTCGACATTCCCCTGCGCTTCGGCACCCAGATTTGCGAAATCGTGGGCAAGAGCCGCCTCGAAGGCGTTTTCACCGAGAAGGTGGACGATGAACAGCGTCCTATCGCGGGCAGCAGGGAATTTTTCCCCTGTGACACGGTTCTGTTCTCAGTCGGCCTTATTCCCGAGGTCGATATATTGAAAAGCGCCGGCCTCTATCCCCTTCCTGGCCGCCCCATCGCGGTGAACAGCCGTTTCGAGACGGAGGCTGAAGGGATCTTCCTTTGCGGAAACGCCCTGCACATCCACGACCTCGCGGACAACGCGGCAAAGGAAGGCGAATCCGTCGCCCACCATGTCGCCCACTACCTGCGCTCACGTGAAGAATATGCCACCTTCGTCACTCAATCGAAACCTTACCGACCACTTCCGGTAAATACGCGCTTCAACGCGGCCTTTTTCGACGCCCTCGAGGAATCGGGCCAAAAAGTCTGCATCATCTGCCCGAAAGGGTGCGTGGTTTCGGCGGAAGGAGCCCCCTGCCCCCGCGGCGCCGCCTATTTCGCCGAATCGGAGAAAGGCAGATACCAGACGATGACAACGACGATTGGCTCTGTCAGGGGAGGTTCGCGGGCGCGTCTCCCCATCAAGTCGCTGGAAACAGTCGAGGTCGGCAACCTCGCGCCGATGAAAAAGGCCATCGCCCTCGCCGCCGCTGAAAGAACGAGCCAATCGCCCCGAGGCCCCTTTTCATCCGAGGCGCAATTCTCCGCCAAGGCAGCCGGCAAGGATGTACGATTCTCCATTTGCGATTAAACTAGAGCCATGAGCACCCAACCCCGCGAAACGGACGAAGGCAAGGTTGAAGCGCTGCTCGCGCTGATCCTCGAAGCCCGCCACTGCGTGGCCTTCACGGGAGCCGGAGTGAGCACCCTTTCCGGCATCCGCGATTTCCGCGGCAAGAACGGCCTCTACAAAACCCTCGACGCCGAGAAAATTTTCGATATCGATGTATTCAGGCGCGATCCCTCCTTTTATTACGCGATGACTAGGGAATTCATCTATGGCCTGGACGACAAGGAGCCATCGGTTGTCCACAAGGTCTTGGGCCGACTGGAACGGATGGGGCATTTGAGCGCCATCATCACGCAGAACATCGATCTCCTCCACCAGAAGGCAGGCAGCGAGCGTGTCATCGAAGTCCACGGCTCGCCCTCGATGCACCGCTGCCCCCGCTGCGGAACGACCATGACCTTCGCTGAAGTCGTGCCCATCGTCCGCTCCGGCCAACTGCCCCGATGCAGCGCTTGCGGGGCCGTCCTCAAGCCCGAAATCACCTTCTTCGGCGAAAGCTTGCCGGAAGCCGCGCTCCGCGAGGCGAGGCGGGAAGCCCGCTCAGCCGACCTCATGCTCATCCTGGGCTCCAGCCTCCTCGTCTTTCCCGCCGCATCCCTGCCGGAATTAGTCCTCGACCACGGAGGCAAGCTTGTCATCGTCAATGAGATGGCCACTCACCTCGACGCGGCGGCCAGTCTCGCCTTCAGCGATTTGGGAACGGTGTTCGATTCCCTCGAGCGCCTGCTCTAGGCTCGCTGAATTTCGAGAAAGTTTTCAAAGCAACCTTGATACGACGCCTCTTATCTGGTAAAACTGTCAATAGAGCCAGTTCCCCTAGGGAGCCGGATTCCATGCAAGGAGGAAGCGCCATGTCCGATACGGACGGCGGGGGTAGTAGCACCCCCTACCATAGTTGTCGCAATAAAATAACCCGCACGGCACTTCCTGCGGATAACCGGTTCGGGCTGTAAGCCCTCCCTCCGGTTTCTCCGCGGCAAGTGCCGCTCAAGGAGAAACCAACATGATCATAATAAGGACTCAGGGAGAGAAAGGCCTCGTCCAGAGCAATTCGGTGCTGAAGGATTGCTGGGTGGATGCCCGCAACGTGAGCAAGGAAGACCTGGTCAAGCTCGAAAAGGAATTTGGCATCGCCTCAGAACTTCTTGCCGACATCATGGACATCGATGAGCAGGCCCGCATCGAGAAGGAAGACGAGTATACGGCGATCATCGCCCGCCTGCCCGTATTCGACGACAGCAACGAAACCGCGCATTTTACGGGGCCGATCGGCATCATAATGTTCCCCGACAAGATAGTGACCATTTGCCAGCGTTCCAGCGATGTCCTCGACGACCTCACCGGCCACCGAATCCGCGATTTCAGCATCAAGAACAAAGGATCATTCGTCCTCAATCTCCTTGGTCGCGCCGCGATGAATTATCTTCGCGCCCTCAAGGATCTCAACAAGAAGACGGCAATCATCGAGCGCGAGCTCCAGAAATCCGTCAAGAACAACGAGCTCGTTCAACTTCTCACCATCCAGAAATCGCTGGTCTACTTTACCACGAGCATAAAGACGAACGAACTGCTCTTGGAAAAGCTGCAGAAATCGCCCTTTATCCATTTCAAGGAGGAAGAGCAGGAACTGCTGGAAGATGTACTCACCGACAATAAGCAGGCTATCGAGATGGCCAATATCTACTCTTCCATCCTGACGGGAACGATGGATGCCTTCGCGAGCGTCATTTCGAACAACCTGAACCGCGTGATGCGCCGTCTCACCATCATCTCGATCATGCTCATGATCCCAACCCTGATCACGAGCTTCTTCGGCATGAACGTAGCCCTGCCCTTCCAGGAGGCTCCCCTCACCTTCGCGGGCATCATCGGCGCCAGCGTCCTTGCCTCCAGCATAGGAGCCCTCCTGCTCTCCGAAAGAAGGAAAAAGAAAATCGCGGTTCTCGCGATTCCCTCCTATTCGCAGAACCTCATCGTGCCCCGCTGATCAGGCGGCTTTCGCCCCGGAGCGCTGGCATGGAGGATGAGGAATGAAGCGGAACGGCAAAGACATCGTCGCGCTCTACGCCTTCAACTTCCTCAAAAACCTCCAATTCTTCGGGGCGGTGGCAGTGCCTTTCTACCTCCATCGCATCGGGCTCGACTATCGTCGGATGTTCATCCTGGAAATGGCTTTCTCGGCCGCCATGATGGCTTTTGAAGTACCCACGGGGATCGTGGCCGACCGTTGGGGCAGAAGAATATCGCTCTGCTTGGGAAGCTCGTTTCTGGCCCTTGGATTCTTCATGTTCGGGATTTTCCATGCCTTCACCCTCCTCTTCGCGGCGGAGCTTATCTGCGCCCTGGGCATGACCCTTGTAAGCGGCGCCGACAAGGCCCTTCTCTATGAGACGATGAAGCGGAGCGAGGCTCCCGAGGAATCCACGACAGTCTTCGCCCGCTATGAAGCGGCGGGCACGGCAGGCCTCTTTATAAGCTTCCCGCTGGGCTCGCTTTTCGCGGGAAGCGGCATCGTGCCTTACAAATCCGCCCTGGGCTTGGTTTTCGTCGCGACCGCCGCGGCCCTGGCTATTTCCGGCCTCGTCGTGCTTCGCGTGAAGGAGACAGCTCCTTCCCCGGGGCGCGCCGGCTTCATGAAGCAGGGAATCGACGGCTTTCTCTATATTTTCAAAACAACCCAGCTTCGGCGCTTTGGCATCAACTACGCCGTCATCTCGGCCCTGACGTTTTTCATGTTTTGGTTTTATCAGTCGCTGCTCGCCCTCTATGGCGTGCCGGTGGCGTGGTTTGGATTCGCTGGCTCGGCGTTCAACCTGAGCGCCATGCTGCTCCTCCGCGCGACGCCGGCCGTGCGAAGCCGGCTCGGCATCGACAAAACGCTGTTTCTTTCCTCGCTTCTTCCTGGCTTGCTCTACCTGGCCGCGGGACTCCTGCCTGGACTCGCCATCGCCGTGCCCGCCATGTTTGGGATCATCAGCCTGAAGCTCTTCCGGGCCCCCATGCTTTCAGCGCTGATGAACGAGCGCATTGGCGACGCGAACCGCGCCACGGTGCTTTCCGGCATTTCGATGATCGAAAGGGTGCTTATAGCGATCCTCTATCCCATTATTGGAGTTGTGGCTGATCTATCGCTCCCTGCCGTCATGCTCGCGCTCGGCGCCCTGACGATACTGAGCTCCTTCGCCCTCAGCGTGGGCGATGCTTCATTGCAGCGCTGATCCATCGCGCGCAAGTCGGGATCACTCGCGCCTGAACGACGCTTCCGCCCGCCACCGTATCCCCTGAAACATCGCGGGTTGCTGTATAATCGATCCTCCAATGACATTCACGAAGCCGTTGAGCAGCTCGGCGGAGAACCCTCCTGGGAAGATCGAACGGAATCGGGAGATAAGACGGCAGCGATCGGCGCCCATGGGCGCAAGCTCGAAGGTCCAGACCGCGTTGTTCGCGGAAATACCCGTCGGATCTCCCGCCAGGACAAGCAATCTTCCCTCTTCCACCGCGATGACCTGGAGCGCGGCGCCCGGTGCCAGGGCAATCGGGTCGCCCAAGGCGACGCGCTGAAATTTAGGAATTATCTGGCGGGATGACGCGTTGCCCTCGTAGAAATAGTCTTTGCCCGCCAGGCGGTTTATCGCGTCGACATTGTACCAGCCGGCCCTTCTATAGCCGATCTGGACAAGCCAGGGCCACACGGCATCCGCGGGCGCGTCGATGGTGATCGCCTGAGTGAAGCCCTGCCGCTGGCGGGGAACCAGTTCGTCGCCGGCATAGGCTCGGCTCCGTTCTTCCGACGTGGTCCCCATCCGCGATGCCACAGGCGCGATGACCAGGACAAGCACCGCCAACGCGAAAAGTCCGAGACCAAGCAGCCCCAGCAAAGCCCTGCCCCAGCGGCGCGCGGTAACAGGCTTGAAGCGGGGAATGGGAAGGAGCCGTCTCACTTTGGCCGCATAAGCGCTGTATTCATCGCCAAAATTCGCAAGCAAAGTCGCTTCTTCCTTCTGTGCCCCGTCACGCGCAAGAAAATAGAGGAACACCGCGAGAGCGGCAAAAAGCCAGGAGTCGAGACAGAGTGCCAGTGCGGGAAGCACGAAATAAATCCACCAGGCAAAGATCGGATGCCTGCACAGACCATAGGCGCCCCGGGTGGCTAGTCTCCCCGCCCTGAACGCCGCAATGAGCCGCACAGCGGCCGAAGCCCAGAACAGCAGCCCGACGGCGAACAGCTCGATGCCGACCGCGAGGCCAACGCCAAACCATTTTCCGAGGAAGAAAAATGAACGCGGCAATAGTATTTTCGCGATTATGGCGACGATGAACGGCGGAAGAAATAACACGACCAGCCTTTTCGCCTCTCCCATAAGATCCATCGATTTCGACGCAGAGGTCTTAGTTGTATCGCTCAACGCCAACTCCTTAGCGGGACGGCGCTACGATATCATGTCGATCGGGTGAATTAAAGGCCGGCACCGGCGAATTCCCGCAAAATTATTTCGCGCGGCGATCAGAACGTAACCGTTTTGTCTGCCCACTCCACCACGGCGAGGCAATCATTCATGGTTGAAAGCGGACAAGCTTCAGAACCTTCGAGGTTGCGCGATTTAAGGCAGGTGCCGCAAGCGAGGATCGTGCCACCTTCATCGACGAACTTCTTCAGCTGGCCGGCCACATCATATTTCAAGTGGGTGACGGTTTCGCACTCCACCGCTTCGCCCATGAGAAAGACTTTTACTTCATGGGATTTCTTGCGCGCGGTAACCGCAAAACGGAAAGCATTCCATGCCTTTTCAGGCTCTTTGGTCTCAATGATGATGCCGATTTTCATACAATCTACTCCTTATCAAGGTTATCGATGATCCTTCAGTTTCTGTGCAAGGGCGAGGCGCGCCTCTCGGCGAATTCCAGCCTGCTCGTAGCGCCGAATCTGGTCGGGCGTCTCCGGCAGCGCCGGCGGCACGGGAATCGGCCTGCCGGTCGCGTCCACAGCCACGAAGGTCAGATAGGCGGGGCAGATGAGAATTTCCTCGGCGGAACCGCGTATCCAACCGGTGACGCGAACCCCGATTTCCATGGATGTGTGGAAAACGCGATTCACCGAAGCCTTGATCGAAAGGATCGTGGCCGCGGGTGCCGGATTCTTGAAGACAAGCTGATCCACCGACACGGTGACGACATTAAGCCCCGAATGACGATACGCCGCTATCCCGGCCGCCTTGTCCACGAGCGACATGAGATGTCCGCCAAAAATGGATCCATACACATTCACGTCCGCCGGCTGGACGATTTCCGCCATTTCCACGAGGGAGGCGGATACGGGCTTTCCCTTCATATCCATGCTTTGTCCTTTTGCTATCAGCGCACAGGGATGATCCACACGATCCAATTGTGGACCAAACATTCAAGAAATAATATATTGAGCGCCGACAAATCGCAATAGGAGTCTATATTTCTTTCCAAATTGGCCGTATGATGCGGGTAAATTATCTTGGAAAAGACCAATTTTGTTCGCCATCAGCATAAAAACTGAATCTGCTCAGCACCGCTGGACGGAGAAGAGGGTAATCATGAGCGAAGTCAACCACGACCCTGAGTGCGAGCCAATTTTGAAGCGGATTCGCGAGGAAATCATTCCCCTCTTCAAAGCCGCTGTCTTGGATGACAATGTCGTCTTTCACAACCCCCACCTGGTACGATGCTGGGAGAAGTTGAGCTGCGACCGGAAACAATGCAGTGCTTTCCAATTGGAACCCATTCGTTGTTGGCAGCTTCTTGGCACTTTCTGTGGCGGCAAGGTCCAAGGGCATTTTGTCGAGAAATACGCAACATGCGAGATCTGCCCCGCGTTCATGGAGGCCTGCCCTACGCTTGTCGAGGAATTAGGCGAACAGCTTAACAATATGCTGTTCCTGCTAAGAAGCCAGAAACAACGCGCACAGGGAGCCATGCTAAAGTCCGAGCACCTCAACAAGGAACTGATCTCTGCCCTCGAGAACCTGGATGCCCGCAACAGAGAAATTCAGGAAATCATGACGACCGACAGACTGACCGGCCTATACAACCGCAACTATTTATTCAACATGCTGGAAGATGAGTTCGCTCGCTCCGCGAGACGGGAATACGCATTCTCTCTTATGATGATTGACATCGATGACTTCAAGAGCGTCAATGACACATTCGGGCACAACAATGGGGATAAAATGCTCTCCCGCTTCGGAACCTTGCTCAAGGAAAGTCTGCGGAAGTTCGACCGCGCCTTCCGATACGGCGGCGAGGAATTCGTGGTGGTCCTTCCGGACACTGAACTCACCGTTGCCAGCTTGGTCGCGGAGAGAATTCGATCTGCGGCAGAGAAGGAAATCTTCGTTTTTGCCGCCGCAGGCGAAGACAAGCCGGTAAATGTGTCACGAACGATCAGCATCGGCGTTGCCAACTCATCACCTCAAACCACTGCGGAGATCCTGTTGACCCAGGCCGACGAAGCCATGTATGCCGCGAAAAACCAGGGCAAGAACAGAGTCCTGAAGTTTGGGGACTTGTAGGAGCAGTAACAGAGAAATTCCAATGCTATCTACTTATATACGTGTGTAGTAGTATAAGAGTAATTCTAGAGAGGCAACCATGGCAGACAAGGGGATTCATCCAGACAAGACCGCCTTGGTTCAGGAAAAGGCAGATAATGCTCTGCGAGAAAGCGAGGAAAAGTATCGCATCCTCGTCGAAAACACCCAGGCTATCATTTATACGCTCACAACAGATGGGGTATTTACCTTTGTCTCGCAAGCATGGACAGAGTTTCTGGGGAGTCCGACAGACCAGGTTATTGGGAAAAGGATAGGAGAGTTCATTCACCCGGATGATCTGCCCTACTGCCAAGCATCCCTGGAAATGGTTATCAAGACAGGGCAATCCAATACCAGCATAGAGTATCGAGTGCATCATGCCGATGGCTCCTGGCGTTGGCATCGCTCACGCGGAATTCCCGTAAAAGATAGGGCTGGCACAGTGATAGGCTACCAAGGCATAGCAGGCGATATCACTGATGAAAAAATGGCAAAAGAAGCCATCCAGAAATCGCTCAATAGATGGCAAACAACGTTTGACGCGATTCCTGACATCGTCTGCGTAATCTCGAAAGAACACAAGTTCCAGGAAATCAACATAGCTGGAGTTCGCGCTCTGCATATTCCCCGGGAAAAGATAATTGGCCAAAAGTGCTATGAACTTGTGCATGGAACCAAGGAGGCTCTTCTCGTCTGTCCATGCACCAAAGTTCTTGAGGCGGGCGAAGAAGGATTCAGCGAATACAAACAAGACGGGCGCATTTATTCTTTGATTGCCTGGCCCCAGAAAGACGAATCCGGGAATGTTGTATCTTTCGTTCATATCGTCAAAGATATCACCGAGCGAAAACAAGCCGAAGATGCCTTGAAGGAAAGCGAACAAAACTTCAGGACCTTGGCGGATTCAGGCCGGGCTCTGGTCTGGACTGCCGGAATCGACAAACTATGCAATTATTTCAATCGCGTATGGCTTGAATTCACGGGGCGTACCATTGAGCAAGAACTCGGAAATGGCTGGGCGGAAAGTGTCCATCCTGATGATCTGCAACGGTGCCTGGATATCTATATAGAAGCCTTTGATCGGCGAAGCAGTTTCAGCATGGAGTATAGGCTTCGCCGTTATGATGGCGAATACCGATGGATCCTCGACGATGGCTGCCCCCGCTACGCCGCCAATGGTACATTCATCGGCTATATCGGCCATTGTCTTGACATCACGGACCGCAAGAATGCGGAGCATGAAATTCACGTGCTCAATACGAATCTGGAGCAGCGGGTGCAGCTGCGTACAGCAGAGTTGCTGGCGGCCAACAAGGAATTGGATGCGTTCAGTTATTCAGTATCCCACGATCTGCGCGCTCCACTCCGTAGCATTGAAGGTTTTACCAAGATTTTCATGGATGAGTATGGTGCCGCCATTCCCGAAAAAGGGCGCGGATACCTCGAACGCGCCCAGCACAGTACTCTCTATATGGGGCAACTCATCGATGACATGCTGGAACTGTCTCGGATTTCCCTTAGTGAGATGCATATGAAAAAGACCGACCTGAGTGCCCTTGCCGCCGAAGTGGCTGAAGACCTAGCCATCAACAATCCGCAACGTAACGTCCAGGTGAACATCGCGCCGGGCATGACTGCCATAGGTGATCCTAATTTCCTTCGGATTGTCCTTTCCAACCTTTTGGGCAATGCTTGGAAATTCACCTCGAAACGCGAGTGTGGCCATATCAACATGGGGACAATGAAAGATCCTGAGCATGGCTCTGCATTTTTCGTGCGTGACGATGGAGTCGGGTTCGATAATGCCTATAAAGACAAGCTCTTTACAGCCTTCCAACGCTTGCACTCGGAAAATGATTTTCCGGGAACCGGCGTTGGGCTGGCAACAACAGCGCGAGTTGTGAGGCGGCATGGCGGCGATGTATGGGCAGAGGGCGAAGTCGACAAAGGAGCCACTTTCTACTTCACGATTCCTGAGCTGCGCGGAAATTAAAAAAAGTATAAGTGAATTGGAAGTCATCGATTCGAAACAATACTATTCAACTTTCCAGTGTGAAACGTATGGACAGCGCCACAAAAATCTCTGGTCGAAAGAATAGATAGGCTCTATAAGACTCTCGATGAAATGTCATACAAGGGGTTGTTAAAAATGGCTCGGGATAGGCTTTTTGAAGAGGGGCTGGAAGCTATCAAATCTGATCTTGTTATTGATATGATGATATTATTGATTCTTCAGGACGATGGAAAGATACTTTTGAATATTTCTTTGCCATCGTCCTAAGCCGAGGAAGCTATGCCGATTTTCTCTCGAAAGGAATGATATTCCCGAACATGTCATCTGCGGCAGTCAATAATGTATCAATATCCTCTTCACGTTCATGCTCGGTATAGTGTTCAAGCATTGCATCGGTGGAATGCCCCGTGGCGCGTTTCACAAAGCTGGGATCGAGCTTGCTCCTCATCTTCGTCGCAAAATAGTGCCGCCATGAATGAAATACTATATTGCGCCTCGCCCTCTCCTCTTCGCTTATGCCGATCTTAGCAAGCGCATCCTTTAGCCCATCCAGCAAGAAATGAGTATCCATCGGTTTTTCTGGAACGAGGCCATAGAATATAAAGCCATCCTTTCCATGCGGATTGAACTCAGCAAGCTTGATTAGCTCTTCTCGTATTCCTCCTAATAGCGGAACAACTCTCACCTTTCCAGTCTTCGTGCATTTCAACCCATCGAACCATGACCAGGAGTGATTAACATACAATACTTGGGAACTTGCCGCTGAAGCAACTATTGCGCTGTCGAGTAAGTCTCTGCTTTTCAAGATATCGACAATCTTTTGAACTTCATCAGGAGCCAAGGCAAGGGTGTGTAAACCTGCATGAATAGCATCAAGCGTCATGCGGGTCTCTATTGAGCGTTTTTCCCTTTTCTTTGGAACAGGTATTCCATTTTTAAGCCAATCGGTAGCAATACCAGCAGCTTCATCACGGTTTGCTATTCCTGTCGAATGCCCATGCATGTACATGCCCGATTTCGGATTGTAAAGCTGAGCATAATAAACACCTTTTCGTAAATAAAGCGAAAACCGACGCATTCCACCTCCACCGATGAGTTGTCCATCTGACAGTTTCATCTGACATTTGAGTTTGGAACGACGCCGGTTTTCCGGTGGCCGTTTTAAGTCATTATCTTAAAAGACCTTACATTGAGCCGCACAAGATTCGAACTTGTGACCCACGCCTTAAAAGGGCGTTGCTCTACCTACTGAGCTAGCGGCCCGCGGGGATTTACACTACCCAAAAGAGGCTCCGATGTCAACCCTCGGCCTTTCAGGGATATTTCATGCCCTCCGCAAGAAAAGGCCGCCCGCGCGATGCGCGGGCGGCCTGGGGAAGAATGATCTCCTATCACCGCGACGTTATGGAATCACCGAGAAACCGCCGAGCGCGCGGGGTGCGTTTTCCTTGTCTATATTGTCGACAAGGTCATTATCGGAAACATAACCATCCTGGTTGATATCCACGACGACGCAGTAATCGCCTACGGTCATGGGAGCTTGCCATATTGTTTGCTGGTTAGCTCCGTTGGTGCACGCGTACTGGACGGGCATGGTTAGCATGCGCGTGCCCGGCGCCGGCACAAGGGCTGTCACGCCCGTCAGGTCGAGATCCGATGTCAGGACAATGTAAAGATTGACATAAGTTCCGTAGTAGAGGCTGTTTACTGCGGAGTTGGGTACCTGCGGACCGCCATCATTAATGTAGGGATTCCAGATGGCTTTGACACCGTATCCGCCAAATTGCCAGTCCCAACCATACTGCGTATCCATGCCATCGGCATGGAACTCATTCCTGTAGTCGTGATCGGGCCAATCCTCAAACCAATAATGTCCCCACGTGATCCCGCCCGAAGCGATATTCGCGGGAATATATTCTTTATCCCCAACGGCAGGAGTGACAGGATCCGATTGCACGATGAATCCGGCGACGCCATTGCCGTCGATTCCATCGAGGAAGTAATCGTCCGTTCCTTCTTTCTTAATGTTGTAGATGCCGTTGTCATTCACATCCACAAAGACGCAGAAACCATGACCCTTGGCTCCCGCGGGAATCGCGCTCCAAGCAGAGCCGCCCACGTCAGGGAAACCTGCGGGCGAAGTGGCGGTTATCTGTACTCCAGCGGTGAGTTCAGCGACAGTCGCCTCCTGCTCCAGCACGACATTGGAAGTGATCAGGTATCCATCTTCAAAGTATGCTCCATCGAAGGGCACGAGATAGATCTTGGCCTTGCCTGAGGCAGGCTCAGGCGTGGGCAGGCTATCCAGATTCGCTACCTTGACCCAGAGTTCGTCGCCCGCTTTGAAGGAATTTTCAAGATAGAACTCCCCGCTTCCCGCATCTTTTTTACCCGCCATAACGATCGGCTGAGGCCGAGAGATGTCAGTGTTAAAAACGACAAAGAAGGGAAGCTTGAAATCGGTCATGGTCGTGGTATCGACGGTCGCGTCAAGGCTCTGGACATGGATGTTGAAGGCATTCAGTCCCAGTTCCGTATCCGAGGGAAGGACCGCCAGCCAGCGTCCCAAAGTATCATCATATACTTTCTTGAACCCGACATCGTACCAGAGAGGGCTGGGAGAGATCACTCCATTCTCATCCGCGACAGCCGTCATCATCGTGATTACGTTGTTGGATGGATCCAGGCATTCCACTTTATAAAATCCGCCTGCCTTAAGTCCCTGCACCTCCACATAGAGCGTGTCGTTCGGCTGAAGTTTATTGGTCTTCTCATGATTCGAATTGTAAATCTGTATAACCGCTATGTTTCTCGTCCTGCTCGCGATGAAGTTGTTTATCATATCGCATGAGGTGAAGACGAGAACCGTAAGCAACGCCAGAACAAATAGTGGTATAGCATGCTTTTTCATGGTGCCACCTCCTTATTTCTTCGCCGGGGCTTTCTTGCCCAGCCTGATATCGATCGCCACCGTAGCCATGTAGTTGGCGTTGGCCAGGTCCAGGAGAGAGGAAGCGTACTGGTCGATCAGGTTGCCTTCCGTGCCTGGCGTAAGGGTTATGTTGAACATGCCCAAGCCCGCCGACAGGAAACCAAGCCTCAACTTGACGCCCACGTTGAGGACCTCGCTTGAGGTCGAATTGGGATTGAAGCCCTGGATTTCCGCGAAGCCGTAGAGGAAATTGAATAGATTAAGATCTGCTCCCCCTGAGAACTGGTAGGTGCCGAGCTGATTCTCGTTCATGATGGTTTCCGCGACCGCCGTTACCGAGAAAAGAATCTTCGGGGTAAAAATGGGGATCGTGGATGTCACGGCGAGATAGGGGTTGAAAAGAATGTCGTTGCGATTCTCGAATTTATTGTCCACCAACGAGACGGCGTTCACGCCAATCGCCGCCTGCGGGATGAAATAGTCGGCAAAATTCAGGAATCGAGCTTTCAGATGGAAGGTGTCCATCGACAAATTGCTGAAATAGAGGTCTTCCCAGATGATTTGACGGCGCGTGTAGCCGAATTCCACATCGTCTGAGGTTCCCGCCATAAGACTGAGGGAAGTAAGGTAGAGGTTCATCCCTTCGAGGGTACCAGCCTCCTGCCCCATCGCCCCGATGAAGAAATTCCCTTTCCCCAGGGTCGTGGCCTTGGGAACCGTCATGATTCCGTTCTCGCCCCATCTCATGACCGGCGCTATTGTTCTCTTGAAGAGGGCGAATTCCGTATCCTCCGTCTGCGCGACGGCGCTGCCTATGCACAGCAGTAGCGCAAGGGCGAGCAGTAGAAGCCGCTTTTTCATGATTCCTCCTTCACTTTTATGAAGCCGGCATCATGCGAACTGCCAAGCCTCATAAGTGAAGTCTAAGCATGGGGGCGGATCTGTCAAGAAGAATGTGTTCAAATGGTCACTTTTGTGGCTTTCCGGGCAAAAAGAAAGCGGCTCCGCGAAGGGCGCCGCTTTTATATCGATGTATCAAGGCGCCTAGAACCGGATCGCCGCCTCTATCGCGATGCCGCTGCGTCCCGGACCGCTCGTCGCGTCGCTGGTTTTCTCGGAGAAAACAGCCGCGTCGATCTCGATAAGGGAAAGGTCGATGCCAGCGCCAAAGGACAGCAGTCCCTCGTTGAAGCCGGCGCGCAAGGCGATAAAATTGACGAATTTGAGCTCAGCCCCCGCGTGCAGCAGTTCGAGGGAGGTGTTGAAATCCGTCTTCGCTTCGTTGATGAAGTTCATGGGATCATCGGCTTCGATATAGAAAGAAGAAGCGACAGGCCCCCCGCCGCCGAAATTCAGGCCGAGCCCGGCAGTGTACACCGGCACCAAGGCGTAGGCGTTGTTTCCATTGAGGGGAATGGCGCCTGAGCCGACAATGTCGCCCACCGTGGCGCTTCCCATATAGAATTTATAACCATAGTCCCTGATCATGACGCCCGCGGAAAGCGGGCCGAAGGCGAGGGTCGCGCCCGTGTCCACCGAGAGACCATAGCCGCCGTTCACCGTGAGGGCGGCCATCTCGGCGGTATAGCCCTGATCGCTCAGGAGAGCGGAGGCCAGATCGGCGAAGGGCCAGCCGGTCCCCGATTCGAGGCGATAGAAAGCGCGGATATCGGCGCCAAAGCTAAACTTGAAGGCACCCAGCTCGAGCGGCCAAGCCATGCCGAATATGGCGTTCGCCTGATTCCGAACCGTGAGTGAGGCATCGGAATATGAGGATCCCGTGGCGAGGGCGTCAGAAATCAGGGTGACACCCGCCCCAATGCCTTTGCCCGACCAGCCAAGCCCGACGCTCGCTCCTCCACCGAATCCATTATCGGCGACAAGCCTGCCGAGCGTCGCCTCGGCGTCAGCTTGAGGCGTGGTGCCCTGGGCGATATCAACCAAGGCCTTTATATCGGAAGGATTGGGGCTGAAGTATCCCCAGGTAGCTACATCGGCGAGCGTGAGCGTTCCCGGCCCGGCGAATCCGGCGGGATTGCCGAAAAAAGCCTGATATCCCGTGGCAAAAACGCGAAACGTCCCGCCCATGCCCATGGATCTCGCGTCTTTGGGGGCGAGCCCGGTGAGGCCGGTTTGGGCGAAGGCGTTCGCCGCAAGAAAAGAGGCGCAGATCGCCGCCAGAATAGCCCGCTTCATGAATACTTCCTCCCGAAACACTGGAATCGGCGATCGCCGCGAGAATCTAAAGCCGCGTCTTTATAACGACTATGTCAACTATTGATTATCGGAGTCAATCCTTGAATAGATAACACACTCCAGGGCATTTCCGGAACAAAAAAGCGTCCGCCCCGCGGGCGGACGCTCGATTTTTCGATGAGCGGCGAAGAGTCGATCTTGGCGCCGCTCGTTTTCAGGGCTGGATCAGAATCTGATCGCGACCTGGAGGGCGATTCCGGACCTGCCAAAGTCGCCGGGATTGGTCCCCATTTCCTCGGTGAACACAGCGGCGTCCACATTGAGGAAGAGGAGATCGAGGCCAGCGCCCATGGACAGCCAGCCCTTATTGAGGCCGGCGCGCAGGGCGATGAAATTGAGGAGCTTGACCTCGGCGCCCGCGTGGACCTTGTTCCAGATGGTATAGAGGCCATCCTGGACGATGGAGATGGGGTCTTCCGTCTCGACGTAGAAGGAGGGAGCGAGGAAATTGCCGAAGTTCAGCTGCACGCCCGCCCCAGCCGATACGACGGGGGTCAACACATACGCGGTCGTCCCATCGAGGGGAACGGTCATCGTATCCATGATGGTTCCGACCTTGGTGCCGCCCATGTTGAATTCAAGGCCATAATCCCTCACCATCGCGCCGAGCACGAAGGGGCCAAGGCCAACGGTGGCGCCGGCGTCAAAGGCGAATCCGTAACCGCCGATCACGTCCAGATCGCGGATGGCGGGCATCGGGTCCCCGCTCGTGGCTTGCATCGCGATATTCGCGAAGGGCCAGCCTGAGGTGGGCGAAGACTCGAGGATATAGTAGGCGCGGGCATCAGCGCCCAGCCTGAAGTTGACGGGACCGAGATTGATGGGGAAGGCGATGCCGGCGATGCCGGTGGCCTGGGTTCTGCTAGTCATGGTTGATCCCAGCAAGGAAGTGCCCGAGGCGATCTCGTCGGTGACGAGGGTGGCGCCGAGGCCGAAGCCCTTGCCCGCCCAGCCGAGGCCGAGAGCCGCGCCAGCGCCAAGGCCATTGCTTACGACCCAGTCGCCTATATAGCTGATGGTTTCGGAATCGGTGGCCGTACCGTCCATGATGGCTTTCACCTTGTCGATATTGGCCTGGGTGGGCTTAAAATAAGCCCAGGTGGCCAGATCGGCGATCGTGAGCGAGCCAGTCTTCGTGGCGAAGCCCGCCGGGTTGCCGAAGAAGGTGTCATAGCCCGTGCTGAATACGCGGAAGGTTCCGCCCATGCCCATGGCTTTCGCGTCTTTCGGGGTAACGCTCTGCGTGGCGATTGCGGATTGGGCGAAAGCCATGCCGCCGACCGCTATGATCAACAGTAAGCATATATATCTTTTCATCATAGTACCTCCATTACATAGCCGAGCGCTCAGGCGCTCAAGCGTTGAACATAGCGAGCAAGTCATCCAGGCTCAGGCCAGCCGCGGTGAACAGCGCCTGAAGTTCGGTATTGTTTTGGATATTGGTGAGGAAGGTGTTGGGATCAACCGAGATATAATTCGCGTAATTCGCCGCGATATCGGGGTCGTCCAGCAAAGCGGCCAGAGCCTCGCCAA
>Ga0074195_1002578_pt1 | contig 19666 bp, 20 predicted proteins | sample EPASupsiteHSE623_FD_64525 | JGI IMG/M metagenome (GOLD analysis project Ga0074195, IMG submission 64525) | Bioremediated contaminated groundwater from EPA Superfund site, New Mexico - Sample HSE6-23 | ecosystem: Environmental > Aquatic > Deep subsurface > Groundwater > Contaminated ...
CAAACGGGCCGTTGACCACCTGATCAGCAGGGCTGTGATTGAAAAGACAGCCCGGGGGAGCTATGTTTTTGTGGAGCCGATGTTCCGACGGTACATCCTGATGCACTTTCAATAAATTTCATCTCTCGGAGGTCATGATGAAAAGCTGCAGGAAAGAACTTTTGTTTGAAACCAAACAAAAAAGAGAATTCATCAATATCACCCCCCTGATCCAATCATGCCTAGAGGAAAGCGGCATCAGGGAAGGGCTGCTGCTCTGCAATGCCATGCATATAACGGCCAGCGTCTTTATCAATGATGATGAAAGCGGGCTCCACCGCGATTTTGAAAATTTTTTGGAGAAGCTGGCCCCGGAAAAACCCTATAACCAGTATTTCCACAACGGTTACGAGGACAACGCGGATGCCCATCTGAAGCGCACCATTATGGGAAGAGAAGTGGTGGTTGCCGTTACCGGCGGGAAGCTTGACTTCAGCCCCTGGGAACAGATTTTCTACGGGGAATTTGATGGCAAAAGAAAGAAACGGGTCCTGGTCAAAATTATCGGCGAATGAACCGCGCCAGCTTGCGAAACAGGCACTAACATTCGCCTTTCTTCATGTCTTCAAGAGCACTTATAACTAGAACTTTAAGCTCTGGAAGGTCTTCCCTGGCTCCCTTTTCGTTTTTTCATGATAATCCGTCGCCATCGGAAGGCGCAGCCGCCAATCTGCGGGTCAGAACTATTGCCAATCCTTGCGAAGCCACCCGGGTGTAGATTGGTTCCAGGGTATTCAGAATCGGCTCCTTGCCCTGCCATAACGGGAAGTCTCCCAGCTGCCGGGGGAGCAAAGCCGCACACTCATTACTCTCCCCGGTGGGACAATCAATGTTTACCGGTCCGCCTGCCCAAAAAGCCGTTAGATATGTCGGAACGGGTTCTGACTGATCTGTTTGTTTTGCTTGCTCCAACCCTTCTTCATGGCTGGCGGGTGCCGATTGGCCAAGCTGACCGAGGAGTTCCTCGCGGCCAAGCCCCCGCAGCTTAAACAGCAGGAAGGGGTCACGGTCAAACTCCTCTCCCAGAATGTAATAGACTGCCGCGATGTGTTTGCAGGGATTCGACCAATCCGGGCAGGAACAACTCGTCTCCAGATCCTGCCGCCGTTCGGGGAAAAGGGGTAGGCCGGCCTGCTCAAAGGCACGCTCGATCTCGGCGGGCATTTCTCCCATCAGCAGTTTGGCCACATAAACCGGCTGCGCCGCCATGATTTTAATGACCTTTTGCCACTGGCTCGTGGAAAGGGTCTTTGTCTTGACCTTGACCGTGTACGGCCTGACCCGCGACCCCTGGACCCTGGCAGTTACCATCCCGCATCCAATTTCAATCGACAGGACCTGCCCTTTCCGGGCGTAAGTGCGCCCGCGTGTCAGCCTGTCCCCCAGGTGAAAGCCCTCCAGGACAGCAATCCACCGTTTGCTCCACCAGTTCTTGCCAAAGGACCCGCGTTGAGACCGGGCTTTAATCCCGCCTTCAGCCGACCGCGGGGTTGACGGCGGGTAATATCTGTCGTAATCATCCCATCTGCCCAAGTTTCCTTGCCCCCTTTCAGGCTATCAGTCACCAAAGGCCTCCTGACGTAAGGTCAGAATATCCTTAAGTTCCCGGGTCGAGAGTTCGGTCAACCAGCTTTCTCCGCTTCCGACCACCTGTTCGGCCAGTTCCGTTTTTCGCTCGATCATTTTATTAATCTGCTCTTCAATGGTCCCGAGGCAGACAAACTTGTGGACCTGGACGTTTTTCACCTGTCCCAGGCGGAAGGCGCGGTCGGTGGCCTGGTTTTCCACCGCCGGGTTCCACCATCGGTCAAAATGGAAAACGTGGTTGGCCCGGGTCAGGTTAAGGCCGGTACCCCCGGCTTTCAGGGATAAGATGAAAAACGGCGGCCCCTGATCACCCTGGAACAGATCAACCAGCCGGTCACGTTCTTTTTTCGGCACTCCGCCGTGGAGGAAGAGGACCTCTTGCCCGAAAGTCTCCATGAGGTACTGCCGGAGCAGTCCGCCCATTTCCGCGAACTGGGTAAAGATCAGGCCGCGTTCTCCCACCGCCAGGATCTCCTCACACGTTTCTGTCAACCGGGCCAGTTTCCCTGACCGGTCCGGGAGCGCCGAACGGTCATGCAAAAACAGCGCCGGGTGATCACACACCTGTTTGAGTTTGGACAGGGTAGCTAAAATCAGGCCCTTGCGTTCGATCCCCTCTGCCTCTTCCAGGGCATGCTCGACCTCCTTGACGATGGCGGTATACAAGGACGCCTGCTCGCGGGTCAAGTGACAGAAGACCAGTGTTTCAATTTTCTCAGGCAGATCGGAAATAATGGCTTTATCTGTCTTCAGCCGCCTCAAAACGAATGGCCCGGTCAGTTGTTTCAATCCAGCCACCGCTTCCGGGTTTCGATTGACCTGGATCGGGATTAAGAAATTCCTTTTAAAATCGGCTTGGCTGCCGAGGAAACCCGGGTTAAGGAATTCCATGATCGACCACAGATCACCGACATTATTCTCCACCGGGGTGCCGGTCAGCACCACCCGAAAATCGGCCGATAAGGACCGGGCCGCCTGCGCTTGCCGGGTCTGGGGGTTTTTGATGTTCTGCGCCTCGTCGAGCACTACCCCAGCCCAGGCGACCGGCTGGAATAAGTCCACGTCCCTGGCCAGCAGGCTATAGCTGGTAATAACCATTGCGTGCTGCTTGGCCGCTCGCTGAAAGGCCCGGCCCTTTTGGCGGTCCAACCCGTGATGGACCAGCAGCGGCAGGTCCGGGGTAAACCGGGCGGCTTCCCGCTGCCAGTTTCCGATTACTGAAGTTGGGCAGACCAGCAGGAAGGGCCGCTTTTCCCCCCGCTCGCGGCGTTCCTGGATCAGGGTCAGTGTCTGCACAGTTTTTCCCAGGCCCATATCGTCGGCCAGGCAGGCTCCGAACCCCCACTGGCTCATCCACTCCAGCCAGGAATACCCGCGATGCTGGTAAGGGCGCAGGCTTCCCTGAAAACCGTGGGGGACCGGCTGTTCTGCCCAGGCCGTTTTTCCCGTCAACCGGTCCAGCAGTTCTTCCATCCAGCCATCGGCGGAAACCCCGGCGAAGGTCAGGCCGCGGGGTAAGGGAGCCGCCCCCAGGGTAAGCCGAACCACTTCCCGTGCCCGGATCGGCCCGGCCATCTTCCTCTGCCAGTGGTTCAGGGCAGCCTGGATCTCACTGGCGTTGACTTCCACCCATTGCCCGCGCATGCGTACCAGCGATGATTTCATGCCGGCCAGCTCTTCCAGGTCTCTCCGGGAGAGCACTTCGTCGCCCAGGGCTGCCTCCCAGTCAAAAGAGACAACCTGATCGAGGGAAAGCTGTCCTTTGCCGGTAAAGGCAGGGCTGGACACCTTGGCCCGTACCGACAGGCGCTGGCTGGTTCCCGACCGGGTCCACCATGCGGGCAGGATGACAGCAAACCCTGCCTGCTGCAGAAAAGGAGCTTGCGCCGTCAGGAACTCGTGCGCTCCGGCGTTGTCCAGTTCGAATTCCGCCGGCATCCCTGACCGTAGGCTGACTTCCACCGGCGGACAGAGGCTGGCCGCTTGTCCCAGGGCGGTCAGCAAAAACTCCTGGAGGGAACCGCTATATTCTTTGGCCAACAGTTTAGCCTGGCGTTTTTTGCCTGACCAGACATCGGCTACCGGCACTAACAGGCTGGGATCGCGCCGATCCTGAAGCAAATAACGGACCGTCCAGTTCTGGCCGGCTTGTTTGTTGGATTTCTTCTGCCCGCTATCATCCGGGGGCTCCTCGAGACGAAAGCAAAGGCGGAAAGGGGCGGAGGAGAAGAGCCAGACCTTTCGCCGCCAATCTGTCACATTGGCCGTCAACCTGGATAAATCGGAAGCTGGAGCCTCCAGCAATCCTGTAGGGGAGGCCAGGGCGTCCAGCCACTGTTCGTGTACACTGGCGAAGGAGTCTTTCGATTTTTTCCAGCTTATGCTTTTAGTTTCTTTAAGCAGGGCGGCTTCTGTGCGAACAACGGTATCCACCATCAGACCAATAAACGTGGTCAGTACCGGCAAAGCCTTACCGGTTGGCGGACCATCCACTCCCGCGGTCAAACACCAGCTGGCTGCCGGAATCGCCCGGGCCAACTCTGTCATTCTGGACCAGTCTTCACCCATAATCACCGGCTCCCAGCGGGCAAAGCAGCCGCTCTGCTCCGAGCGTACTCCGGGCAGATAACAACCGCGGGCTGCCAGCGAGCCGGCAAACTGTAAGGCCCGTGCCCAGTATGTCACGTCTCGCCCCACCACCACCCCGTGGGCCAGGGTTGGCCGGTCCAGGGAGGCAGCCAGCAGGTCAATAACTGAATCAACGGCAAGGGGAACAGCCGAGACCAGCCATGGCTTGATTTCCAGGGCAGTACCTTCAGCCGGTGGTTCCGCCACCAATCCGCTCGAACCAACGGGCCGGCCAGGCAATGACGGCAACCAGGCGGTCATTGTCGGCCATTGCTTTTTTCCCCTTTGTGGCTGGATACCCACTGCCGCCAGTGCTTCGGCCAGTTGATCGTGGCCTGCGTTATATGGCGAATAGGCCGCCGGCTGGGCCTTTGACCGAGTCTTGGGCTGGGCCTTTGGCGGCCGGCCGCGGCGTCTGGTTGGGGTTTCCCCGGAGTGTGGCGGCATCTCGCCCCATAACCAACACTGACCTGCAAAAACACTGAGATGCAAAACTATCATTATGCAAACGCTCCGTTTGGATTAGTCGTATTGAATTGGTCTTAAAATGCCGGTGGCAGGCCTGCCGCATACTCTGGCACCAACTATATCCTATACCCAGGACGTGAAAATGACAAGGAAAGAGAAGTCCAGCTCGGGGATCTCCAGGTGACAAGCTCATTTTTTGGCACTCTCAAAAGTGTCCAGATTAAAAGATCTGTCCCTGGGGCAGAATCCCATGGCAATCATGTCTTTTTTGTTTACGTGGCTAAATGGAAGATTTTGTGATATAATTAAATGATAAATATACACTGAAAAAGGTGAATAAATGGATATATACAGATTACTTGACCTATATAAGGCCGCCATAGATGGGCGCAGACCCTTCGAGGGAGAGATGCTGACACAACTCAAAGATTACTACCGTATCGGCCTCACCTGGTCGTCCAATGCTCTGGAAGGGAATACCCTCACGGAAAGTGAAACCAAAGTGCTGCTTGAGGATGGATTGACTGTTGGGGGCAAACCCTTGCGCTATACCTTTGAGGCAATTGGCCACGCCAAAGCCTATGATTTCATGTTCACCCTGCTTAAAAATAGAACCATCACGGAAAGAGATATCCTGACGATGCATCAAATGTTTTATGAGAGTATAGAAAAGGAAGATGCCGGAAAATACCGTGACATGAATGTGTTCATCAGCGGTTCGAAATATCCTGTGACAGAAGCAAAACGCATCCAGGCAGAAATGGATGGACTTTTTCAGTGGATCGCAGCCGAAAGAGAGCAGTTTCATCCGGTAGCGTTTGCGGCACAGCTCCACAAAAGATTTATCTTCATCCATCCGTTTAAAGATGGAAATGGAAGAATTGCCAGGCTCATTATGAACACCGCACTGATACAGGACAGATACCTGCTGGCTGTGATTCCTCCGGTGCTTAGGCGTGAATACATTGAACTTCTTGAAAAAGCCCGTAGAGATGACAAACCCTTCGAGCAGTTTATTGCAGAGCGGGTTATTGAATCCCAAAAGGAAATCATGCGACTTTTGCACATACCAATACCAAAGCTGGACAGCGACACGGGTATGCAGCTAGAGCATAATATATAATCAGGTTGAGGAACAGGAGGACCTGGACATTTCCCCAAGGCCGTATTCCGTCGAGGAATATCGACAGGCCAGGCGCGGACAGTTTTTGTAATGATGAGATAATATCCAAGGGAAAACCTATTGATTTTTAGGACTTGGCCCTCGAGCCCAATGAGAAAAAAATCCGCAACCACGTATGTAGTACGGATATAAAGCCGTTCTCTTTTTCTGTTGGTTTAATCCCAACTTGAATGATGTAGGATCCTTGATTATCCTGTTCTTGTTGGCGCTGGTAGCCCTTCACTGTTACCATCCCGGGCGGTTTTCCTTGTTACCTTCACCCTGATAATCCTTGAACCGGCCACTTCAATAACTTGAAAAACGAAACCATCGAAATCCACCTGATCTCCGGTTCTGGGTTTTCGCCCCAGCCGGTTAAAAATGTAGCCACCGATTGTTGAAATCGATTCCTCTTTCAAATTCACATTTAGGAATTCCGAGACCTCCTCCAACAAGACCCGACCGTTAATCTCGTACTCGTTATCATTGATCTTCATTGAATGCGGCTGTTCCCGGTCAAACTCGTCATAAATTTCCCCAACCAGTTCTTCAACCAGATCTTCAATGGTAACGAGCCCCGAAGTCCCCCCGAACTCGTCCGCCACAATCGCCATATGGGTTCGCTCGCTCCGCATTTTCTGCACCAGGTGAGAAATGGGCATGCTTTCCGGAACGAACAGAATGTCTCGTTTTAACCGGGTAATATCGGTGACACCCGGGTTTTCTTTGAGCTGGATCAGGTTACGGATATGAATCATTCCGATAACATTGTCCTTGTCGTCATCGCACAAGGGGTACCTGGTATGTCCATACTCCTTTACGGTCTCGAGCACTTCCTCGATAGAGTCTTGAAGGTACAGGCATACCATATCCTGTCTCGGGACCATTACCTCGCTTGCCACCCGATCGGAGAACTCAAAAACATTGTCCAGCAATTTACCTTCCATTTTGTCAAGATGTCCGTGCCTCTGGCTGGCCTCAACCAGCATGCGCAGTTCTTCCTCGGTATGGGCAAGATCCGCTTCATTGGCCGGGTGAATACCCCAAACCCGCAGAGTGGAGTTGGCCAAGCTGTTTAGGGCCCAGATGACAGGATAGAAGACACGATAAAAAAGCCTCAAAGGACCGGCGGTTCCGAGAGCTGTAGCTTCGGCCCGTTGAATGGCCAGGGATTTCGGGACGAGTTCACCTAAAACTATGTGAAGAAAAGTAATGATGATAAAGGCAATAACTATGGCGATTGTATGGGTGTAAACCGGCGACCAGCCGAAGGTTCCGACAAACAGCGGCTCCAACAGCGACGCGACGGCCGGTTCCCCCAGCCAACCAAGACCCAGCGAAGCGATGGTAATGCCCAACTGGCAGGCGGATAGGTATGCATCAAGCTTGGACGTTACATCCAAGGCAACGGCTGCGCTTGAGGAGCCGTTTTCCGAGAGTTCTGCCAGCCGCGTTTTCCGGACTTTGACCAGGGAAAACTCGGCTGCCACAAAGAAACCATTAAGCAACACCAAAACCAGCGCGGCGAGGATTTTAAACAAACTCCAGCCGAAGCCTTCTATGGAAAATCATCTCCTTAAATTGAAAGTCGCGGCCCGTATTGTTCCGATCACATTAAAGCCAGCCGATCAACGGTTGGTTCTTTATTACAATAAATATACAGCGGTATGCCGTATTAGTCAATTATTTCACCCGTTGACAAGAAGAGTGGGGACGAAGGGCAAAGCTGGAACAGGAAGCGTTCCTGTTTTTTTGATAAAGTGTTTGATGAGCAGCGAACTTGCTACTTTTGGCGGAGGCTGCATCTGGTGTTCAGCCGCGCCACCCCAAACCTTGAATACGACGCCTTACGGGTGGAAGGAATAGGCTGTCAATTGTTGAATGTTTATTTAGCCCATAGAGAAGGCCGTGATTGGGTGAGAGAAGGGGGTCGGTTACAATCAAGAAAATGTTCATGTTAACGCTGGTCATTCTACTCGTATTTTGCGGAGCCGCTTATGCAAGCCAAAGTTCAATTGGGGTTAACCTGGAGTATTTCTTAAGCGGAGACCTTCCCCCCGATGAATTACTGATGGTAGCAAGGTGTTTAGAATAATAAGAGGGAGTGCAATCGGCACTCCCTCTTATACTTTAGTAAATCGTAATGCTACCTGAACTGGAACTACGGCTGTCTGTCAGAGCCTTCTTTCGCATCATGCGTGGCGATGGCTCGATATTGGCCAGCGGTTACGGAGATGGAGTCAAAATCGTCTACGAGATCCGTATTGTAACCGGTGTAGGTTCTACTAGTTACATTTACCCAGCTTGAACCATTCCAACATTGTAAATAGACCGTAACAGCTAGATAGTCCACTACTCCATAACCTATAGATGAAGTAGTGCCGTAAAGTGAAGCGGGTGCCGGGCTGATAGGTGAGTAGATTGTGAGGGGAGAGCATTGAACGTTGTTGAAAAATTTGTGCCAATGGGGATATTCTTTATTGTTGTCCTATTCACACAAACAGTCTTAAGAGGTTTCCTAGTGGGAAAAGGTTTATCCCCAAATAAAGAGACAGGAATTGTAGAGTTGTCTATAGTATTTGCGTTTATGGCTGGGGTTGTCGCCGGCTGGGTTGCTAGCAAGACTCTCCCAAGGAAAAAAGATGAAACATGAATGTTAAAAAGTCAATCTTCAACTTAGTTAAGCTGTGCAAGGTGCTTAGGGTATCGAGAAGCGGCTACTATGCATGGGAAAATCGCCCGAAAAGCGCCAGGGCCATAGAGAACGATCAACTAACCGAACAGATCAAGGCAATACATACAAAGAAAAAGCGTACTTATGGTTGCCGGAAGATGACGAAGGAAATACGCCGTAGCGGCAAAGTGGTAAATCATAAGCGCATCGAAAGGATCATGAAACAGGAAGGGATCCGATCGAAGGTTGCTAAAAAATTCAAAGCGACAACTGACTCGAAGCACAATCTACCGGTGGCTGAAAACATTTTAAACCGTGAATTTACAGCGACAACACCCAATCAGAAGATGGTAAGCGACATTACCTACCTGTGGACGGAGGAAGGCTGGCTGTATATAGCCGGAGTCATGGATTTGTACGGTCAAAAGATAGTAGGACTCTCTATGGGAGAAAGAATGACCAAAGAGCTGGTGATAAACGCCATAGAAAGCGCATACAAACATGCTGGGCGGCCTCGCGGAGTTTTAATTCATTCCGATCGTGGCAGCCAATACTGCTCACATGATTACCAAAATCTGCTTAAGCGGCATGGATTCATTTGCAGCATGTCCCGTAAAGGGAACTGCTGGGACAACGCTCCGATGGAGGCATTCTGGGGGAAAATGAAATATGAGTGGCTCAATGAGCACCATTTCAGCACTCGTGATGAGGCGCGCGTTGCTGTGTTTGAGTACGTCGAAATATTCTACAACAGACAGCGGCTACATGAGTCCAATGGCTATCTCACACCGGAAGAATATTACTCCGCCGCTATGGCCGCCTGAAGAGTTAAATGAAAGATTACGCCATACCGTTTATGACGCAGATTATGTTATTTCTGCCGGGGATTATAAGAAAACCCTTCTGAAGCTTTTAGACGACAAGAGCCTTATCCCGCAGACGCTCCAAAATAATATCGACAAGGCTATCGTTTCGGAGGCCTACTTCGCAGTATATCTGGGGCTAGATATGTCAAACGAAGAACTTGCCAAATATATGAAGGTTCCTCATGTATTTGCTTTTAACAGTAAACCCGGCTGCGACATTTACAATTCCGAAGACGGAGAGTTTTTCAGCAAGACATCCGCTGAACTTTATTCACCGTCAATGGTAAACCCCAAGCATGCTCCTGAAGGAAAATCATCATTGATGCTTCAGACCAAGGCGCCTTACCGCTGGATGAACAACTGGGGCGGCGGAAACAAGGAGGCATACCGGCAATTAAAGGAAAGAGCAATGGAGGCCATGATAGACAGCGCATCCAGGCTGATTCCCGGCTTGAAGGAATGTATCGAATATAAGGACGCCGCAACTCCGCTGACTTATGAAAGATTCACTCATAATACCGACGGAGCGAGCTCCGCATGGTGTTGGAATCCCAAGAAGAAGTTCTATAAAAACGGCATGAGCGTGAATATAGAAACACCGGTGAAAAACCTTTACATCGGCTCCTGCTGGGCGGCGCAGATCGGCGGTGTGCCCGGTGCCCTTGGAGCAGCTTACCAGTGTGCCAAAAAGATAAAGTGAAACAAAGCTTGGCGGCAATGGAAGGGATCATTATGCCTATCAGACAATTACCATATTTTACAGGAAGCAAGCGGCTTTCCCGGACACTGCATAAAAAGTCCGGAGGCGAGACGCAGACCCCCTTCTACATTTCCGTACTGGCCTCCTTTGCCCAGCTTTACCGCATCAGGCACAAGAACGAGTCGGACAACACCATGAGGCTGATCATCTTTGATGAAGCGTTCAGCAAGATGGACAGCGAGAGGATTCAGGAAAGCATCAAACTGCTGCGGCGATTCGGGCTTCAGGCCGTCCTGTCGGCCCCGCCTGAAAAGATAGGGGATATCGCCCCGCTGGTGGACCGGAACCTGTGCGTGATCCGCAATGGAGACAAAGCCTGTGCCAGGGCTTTTGACTCGAAGAAACTGTGCGAGGAAATGGAGAATGAACTGCAAAATCCTTATCCTAAACAGGCTGTTGGACAAGTATGAAAGAAGCCGAGCCTACCTGGACGAGAGTTCCGCTAACCGCCGGATTCTACTCCGGCTTTGCTCACCGGAGTTTCCGGAATACGATATCGAGACGAGCGAGAGGAGAGAACTGGTCAACTCGGTTGTGCAGGAGCTTTATGAAAAAGGCCTGGTCGAATATGAGTGGCTGAAGCACGAGCAAGGGAATATCCTCGATAAGGTCTGGCTGAGGCTTGACGGCATCCCCGACGCTTACCGGGAAGCAGGCCGGATCCCGAAGAGGGAAAAGGCCGCCGCGGCCCTGGCCGCGGTCCGAGAGTGCAGGCAGTCAGTAACACTACCATGGTTGGAAGAGTTTCTTGCCGGCGCCGAAGCCGGTATTGAAGCGAGAAAAAGCGCCGTACCCTTTCTTCCGGAGGATGTGGAACAAGCGCAAGCCGTATTGAAGGCCCTCCGGGCAATCAATGATAAGGGGGAGGAGGAGTGCCTCGAACGCATCTTCAGCCTCAGGTGTTTCGGGGATTCCAAATTCTTCGAGAAAAATGTCCGGAAGAAAGTGGCTGACGTAATCAGGAAACACCTGTTGGGCGAGGATATTGACCTGGAAGCGCCGGCAGATGACGAGATCCTAGCACAGGTCGGCATTGTGAAAGCTCCCGAGCAGGTGGAATTCTGCGGGGGGTTGGTAGGCAGATTGGCGGGCGAGCCGGTGGATTTTTCCGTGTTCAGACATGGAATCGCCATCAATTCGCCTACGGTTGCGGGTCTTGAAATCACCGGGTTCACCTCTGTCCGGCGCGTCATGTTTATCGAGAACAAGGCCAATTACGTTGATTATGTATCGAAAAACAAAGGAGAAGATGAACTGGTTATCTTCCACGGCGGCTTTTTTAGTCCGTCGCGAGGGCTATTTTTTCAAAAAGTGTATGAGGCCGGCCGCGGGGCGGTTGGCTTTGACGAGAAATATGGGGCGGCACTGGAAAAGCTGCTCGGGCTCCCGGATTATGCGGAGTTTCATGATCTTATCCGGACCATGCTTGCTGAAAGAGCAAAGCTGGAATAGGAGACTCGAAAGTCAACTCGCCGATAAATTCTTCAATCTGATCTATTGAGTCGAGTATATCCTGGATATAGTCAGCATACTCACGTGGAGTCATACGTACCTTACCTCTTTGAGAATGCGTTCTCCAATCCGTGGCTTTAAAGCTGATTTCATTACGAGGTCAACTTTTTTCCCTAGTAGTTCGCTTAACTCTTGTTCAAGGGTTACGAATTTAAGTAGCCCGATAGGTCTTTCAAACTCTACCAGGATGTCTACGTCGCTGGTTTCTTTCTGCTTCCCGGTAATATAGGAACCAAAAATCCCGAGAGTCTTGACTCCATACTGTTCTCTTAGAAGCGGCTTGTTGTTAGCCAGTTCTAAAAGAAACAAATCGTTCTCTGCCATCTTAAGTCACCCCACTTTGATTATAGCCTGTTTTTCCCAAGTTTCCAAACTTTAAGAAGCTAGTCTTGCTTATTAATGAAAGGACTTCTTGGATTTTGGCGCGCGTACTCTGGGCAGACGGGAGACGCCAGCATTTTGCAGCTATGTGACGAGCCGACTCGCAATCTTTTCCAGTCTCTTTCACTATACTATATGTTGAAGTACTAGCAAGGGAGTACGTTCGAGCCATAAGGGCCAATAACATCAATGTAGAAAGAGCAATCTTGTACGGTTCTTACGCCAAGGGGCTGCTCCCAATACTGCCGTTTTATGGCCAGAAAGGTAAAAAACAAAAGCGACGAAAGGGGTTATGATTATCATTCGTCGCATCGCCTCCGTTTCCTGCGGGGGTGGCTTACCATCAGAGGGCTGAAAAGAGAAGAAAGTTTAGCAAGAAGCTGTGAGAAACGGTTTATTTTCTTGCCTACACCGCAAACTAAATTCCGGAGTACAAATTTCGGAATGGAGTGATTTGATGGGCAGCGAACTTGCTACTTTTGCCGGAGGCTGTTTCTGGTGTATGGTCGTCCCCTTTGAGGAGGTACCGGGCGTGGAAAAAGTCGTTTCCGGCTATACCGGTGGGTGTGAAGAAAACCCGACCTACAAGGAAGTGTGTTCGGGCAAAACAGGCCACTACGAGGCAGTGCAGGTTACTTTTGACCTGCGGACCTGCCCGTACGAGAAACTGCTTGATGTATTCTGGCGGCAGATTGATCCCACAGACGAGGGCGGGCAGTTTCACGACCGGGGAACGTCTTACCTTACGGCCATTTTTTACCACAATGAGGACCAGAAGCAAAAAGCGGAAGCCTCCAAAAAAGCTCTGGAAGCAAGTGGGCGGTTTCCCCGGCCTGTGGCCACCAAGCTACTTCCCGCATCATCATTCTATCCTGCTGAGGAGTACCATCAGGACTACCACAAAAAAAATCCTTTCCACTACAGTGCGTACAGGAAGGGTTCCGGCCGTGATGCGTATATTGCCAAGTATTGGGGAGGCAAGCAGGACAAAGAGACATTAAAAATTAAAGAAAAAACTAACCGACATTCAATACGAAGTGACTCAGAACAACGCCACTGAGCCGCCTTTTGCCAATGAATACTGGGACGACAAAAGGGACGGTATTTATGTGGACATTGTCTCCGGCGAACCTCTTTTCAGTTCCCTGGACAAATTTGATACCGGGTGCGGGTGGCCGAGTTTCACCCGGCCGCTGAATCAGGAAAACATCAAGAAAAAAGCTGACCTCAGCCACTCCATGGTCCGGACGGAAGTTCGCAGTCAGGCAGCTGATTCACATTTGGGCCATGTCTTTGATGACGGGCCCGGCCCTAACGGGAATCGCTACTGCATTAACTCCGCCGCCCTCCGGTTCATTCCCAAAGAAGATCTGGAGGAAGAAGGTTATGGGGAGTATCTCAGACTTTTTGAGCCCAACCACCGCAAACCTTGAAAGGACTACGTAACTGCCGGATTTTAAATTGGGGGCAGGAACATTATGATTCTAATGTAATGTAAACGGTCAATACTCTAGGGCGTCAAGCTTTAATCGAGTTATGGGCAAGCCATTCCAGGGCGCCCGGTGTTTTTTCCCAGGCTTTCTCGGCACCGGCTGCGTAGATGATGGCCTCTTCATCACTACCCCAGGAATAATAGTCGGGCAAGCGATAAGGCACAAATTTGAGTCCCAGCAGGTACGCGGGTACATGGTCATTGGTGTTGATGGCTTCCTTCAACACAGCATCCGACCTGTCGTTGCTTCCACCCGTGGTACGGAAGGTCCACAGCGCCTTGCTGTAAGCCATGAAGCCGGTTACTTCATCGCCATGGCGGGCCATCAGGCGCAGCATTTCGTCATCCCGGCCCTCTTCCAAAATACAGCTGGCCAAAACATAGCGGATACCCTGGTTGTCATTCGGGTTCAGGCGCAGCATCTCCCAGTAGTTGCTGATGGCTTCCGCTCTTCGCCCAACCTCCCAAAGGGTTTCGGCATACCCGTGGATTGCCCTCATATAAGGCCTCGTTTCTATGAGCCCCCAAAAATGTCCCTTGTTCTCCTGGAAAAAAGTCTCACCCAACAACAACTTTCCGGCTTGAATGGCACGTTCATACAGCTCCAGCTGTTCGCGGGTGTCCCGGCTTTCCTGGGCCAGGAAGTTATAGGCGTCAACACAGTAGGGCGAAAGCTTAAGGGCCTTGCGGGCCAGGTTCAAACTCTTGTCCCGGTTTGTCGTCTCTTCAGCCTCACAGATCAATGCATCGGCCTGCTCGAGCCGCTCCTCCGAAACCGGCGGCCACTCCTCGGATTTCTTCTCGGCCTTGCGGCTTTCTATTTCTAAAGATGTTTTATCGCCCTCCATGTCGCTGTCCTTTTTTACCCAAATTACCCCGGCCACCGGTTGTTCGGTGTCTTGAAAACACGACATAAACTCTTCCCGGTCCGGCACTTGCACGAGATGACCCGCCGGCAGGTTAGCCTGCCAGACTTTGAACTTGTTCGAATCTCCATGTAAGAGGTGAAGAATATACTCGTAAATTTTATGCTTATGGTGACGGTTGATGTTCTCGGGACGATGGTCAACGATCCGCCCCGTTAAAAAAGTCAAATTGTCTTCAATATTCCGGAGAACTCCTACTCCGGAAGTGAAGCCGCTAGACGGGTGAAAGCATGGAACGCCCAGTTTTTCCAATCCGTTTATCAGTTGAGGGGAGGCAATAGACCGGGGAATTGACAAATAATCCGGGAGCCCCCACAAGTATTTCCCTGTATCTTTACGCCAGGCGCGAAAGAGGAAGTCAGCGAGGGAGGGTAGGGAGGGGGATGATGAAACTATTTCGAACACAAAAGTACCGCTGAACGCGTCTCTCAGGACAAAGTAGACCAAGTGCCCCTTCCTGGATTTGTGGAGGTTGGTGATGTTGATGTCCAGCGGCTTTTCCTGGTATTTTAAGTTCCCGTCTTTTGGTATAAGAAAATGCTTAGATACCGTTACCAGCAATTGATGCAGCTGGTTTGAGTGTGTAAGTTCCCATTTGGTAAACATATCTTGCCTGATTCCCCTTTCTTTTTTCACGATAATCCGTCGTCAGCGGCAGGTGCAGCCGGCAACCGGCAAGCATACCTTTCACTTCAATGTAATATTTCGAGGTGAATGCCCGTATTTCCTGGATTTATCTGCATTTTCCAGAGGTTTGAAGTTTTATAGAAGGTACTGTAAGGAGGATCTGCTTTACTACAAGTATTACGGTTACACTACCAAGCAGATCGCGGAACTGCTGGACATGCCCGAGGGAACGGTCAAATCCCGGCTGTTCAAGGCCCGAGGTCTGCTGCTTAAATATCTATCAACGAAAGAAAGGGGGTGTGAAGGTAGATGACTAGCGAAAAGTGGTTAGAAGAGCTGATTAGCGAAGTTATGAAAAACCGCCTGGAGTCGCACAATCCGGATCTCGGCCAGGTCTGGAAAAAAATCAGCAAGGAACTCAAGAGAAGGAAGAAGAGAAGGGTGGCTGTTAAGTGCCTGGCCTGTACGGCCGTCGCGGTACTTTGCTTTGGAGCTTTGTCCCTCAACTTGGAGCCCGTCAAGGCCCTTAATAAAAAACTCTGGTACAGCTTTTCCATGATCTTCCGGGAAAACACAGCAACTGTTCTCATGGGCAATGCCGACGGGTCTCATTCCGAACCCCCGGACACAAAAGATAAGCCCGTTGAGGAAAACCTGCTCGAGGTCGCGAAGAAATACCCGTTCAGTCTCAAGCTGCCGCAATACCTGCCCCCCGGCTATCAACTTGACAAGATTTACTATACCGAATTAGGTAAGCGCGGCGCCCAGGTGACCCTTCGGTACAAGTCAGAATATAGTTCGCTGGTATTTTCCCAGGTGTATGCCGAGCAGCAGGGGATCGGCTAACGGCTACGACACCGACGATACTATTGTTAAGGATGTTAAAATTAACGGTAGTTCGGGTAAGCTGTTTATCCGCGAGAAGGATAATTTTACCCAATTGGTTTGGGCTGATGGGGAAATCCATTACCTGCAGCGCTGGAACGGTTCCAATTGGGTGACAGTATCGAGCGGTTACAAAACCACCAATTACAATTCCGACTACGCTGAGGGCGCACAACGGCTTTCCGTGACGCGGGGGTATTACTACCGCACCATGGCCAAGCACCAGGTAATCCACAACGGCGTCAACGATCCCAGTTCCCCGGCATTATCGTATTCGGGTTCCCTCTTGGTGAACTAACCTCCTCCTTAAAGTTCGACTAACAAAGCTGGTCTTTTATTTCCAACTAAGCTAATAACCCAAGCCAATAACCAGCCAAAACCATCTTTGTAAAAAAATATATTTAAAATGCGTAAAAAAATGATCCAACCATCCGGTTCAACCGTCTATATCTCAGAACAGTTGGTTGAAGGGGGTGGTCTAGTGGGTAAACGATAAGCGGTCGTTTTTGTAAAGCAGGAACTGTCGCAGACCTATTTGTTCCTTGATATGCCAACATACTGGTTCAACTAAGGTATTGACGGCAACTTGCTCAATATGGTCCTTAAGGAAAGCAAAGCTTCACTATGGTCCAAAAAGGAGGAATCCTCAAGTGTGGAAGAGAAAGACTTTTTTAGTCTGCTTACTTGTTCTGGGAATGTTTATCATGGCTATTCCTGCTCCTGCCATAGCTGCTGACGATATTTGGGTTACAACCGCAAATGTGAACCTTCGCAGCCAACCGGACCCAACTTCCCCCATCTTATTCACTATTGCACAAGATTCAGTGGTTTGGAGATTGGGTCCTTACCAGAACAACTTTTATCAGGTTCAGGCCTGGAATCCGTCTACAAGCCAATGGAACCAAGGCTGGGTTTCGATTAGCTACGTGACCACCAGCCTCTCTGCTGCAAACCAGAGTGGTGCTGTCAAGACCGTATACTACAAAAGCGGTTCTTCGTGGGTTTCGTCAGTTTATACCGTTCCATCCGATGCCGTAATTCATAACGAGGATTATTCTGGTTCGTGGATACCCCTGGTGTCCTATTCCCTAAGCGAGGCTGATTATACGTACTTTTCGCACTACGTTTCAGGGGGTAATGAGTACGGCAACCCACAATTTGACGGCCATGTCTATGGACGGTACAGGGTGTCAGGCCCCGCATATTACTGGTTTGCCCATTAAGGTATTAAAAGGAGGGAAAGGAACATGAAACATTTGGGATGGAAGAGTCTGATTGCTGTGACTCTACTTCTGGTCATAGGTGCTCTGGTCTATACCGGTGTGCAAACACAGGCTCAGGGGCCAAAGAGTTTTGACCTGGGTGAGGCAATCTTACAGGTGGAAAAGCTCGACTATTATCACGGAAATGAAGTCGTGCCTGACACTTTTACAGTTTTTATAACAATTGTTAACAAAGCCGGAAGAGATGTGTCTTTCCAACCAACAGGGGAACTCACGTTCCGGGGACAAAGCGGAAAGGAATATTTAATTCCCAACGTTTACCCGGGTAAATTAGCCCCATTGAACCTGAAGTTCTTAAGGGGGCAACATGAGAGGTTTCAAGAATACTTAAAAAGAGGATGGGTCAAGGCGCATCAGTTGCGGCCGCCAGGTGAATATGCCTATGGTTTTGGTACGCAAATTGACAGAGGAGAAAAAATCACGGCGTTAATTTACCGAAACGGAGGCGTCACCAAAGAATTGGACATCAACGACATGGGGGCTAACATTCATCCATATCCCACGGAAGTCACCGAGGAACAAAAGATAATTGAACAAGAAAAACAACTCTAAATCAGTGCTTGAAGAAGATCCCCTGATCGTGCTCGATCAGGGGATCTTAAAATTAGCTCTGGCAACATCCGACTCTTCGGGACCCGGTATTGGGCGCTAGCAACAACGGACACATGTGTTGCCTTATTTCAATAGACTTTTTTGAAGTACAGGGTGTCAGGCCCCTCATATTACTGGTTTGCCCATTAAGGTATTAAAAGGAGGGAAAGGAACATGAAACATTTGGGATGGAAGAGTCTTGTTGCCGCGACTCTACTTCTGGTCATAAGTGCTGTGACCTATGCCAATGCCCAAACACAAAATCAAGGATCGAAGAGTTTTGACCTGGGTGAGGCAGTTTTGCAGGTGGAAAAGCTCGACTATTATCACGGAAATGAAGTTGTGCCGGATGTTTTTACAGTTGATTTTTTACTTATCAATAAAGCGGGAAGAAACGAACCGTTCCAACCAGAAGGGGAACTCACGTTCCGGGGACAGAGCGGCAAGGAGTTTTTAATTCCCAATATGCACCCGGACAAATTAGTTCCGTTTAACTTCAAGAGATTAGGGAGGCAGCATGCAGAGTTTCAGGAATTATATAAAAGAGGTTTGGTCAAGGCGCATCACCTGCGGCCGCCAGGTGAATATACCTTTTGTTTAGGGGCGGAAATTGACAAAGGGGAAAAAATAATAGCATTGATTTACCGAAACGGAGACGTCACCAAAGAATTGGATATCAGCGACATGGGGGCTAATACTCATTCATTCCCCACCGAAGAGTTCATCGAGGAGCAAAAGATTATTGAAGCGGAAAAACAACTCTAAATCACTGCATGAAAAAAATGATCCAACCATTCGGTTTAACCGTGATTTGAGAGGTTAAGAGATGCTGACGAATATCATCAGGCTGGAACTGAAAAGGCTTTTTGGCAAAAAGAAGCTATTAGTGCTGGGCACTCTGGGCCTTGGTCTACTCATCACAGGTATAGTAAGCTACCTCGACTGTGACACTCCTCAAAGAACTTCATTCGAAGCTTTTAGTTTTGCAACTGGTTATATCCTACCGTTGGCGCTTCCTCTTCTGGCCGGGTTGTCTTCAGGGGATATACTGGCGGAAGACCGACACCTGGGCTTAGTGCCGCTTTTCATGTCCAGAGGAGTCTCGCCTTACCAGTACATCTCTGGGAAAGCCATTGGCGGCATCGTGGGGCAAATTTTTTTCACCGGAGGGTTACTGGTCATACTCTTGCTGATCACCTTCCTGCTTTTCCCCGGCGGGCCGATCCTGACATACGCTGCTGATTTTGCCAAAGGCCTTGCCGCCACCAACCCTGTGGCTTACTGTATGGTACTGCATTCTTGAGGGGTAGAGATTTATGAAGGAAATTCTGAAAATCAGATCGTTGAAAAAATCCGTTCGCCGCAAACCTATCTTGAGAGATATCAATTTAACGCTCATTGAAGGCGAGATCTTGGGGTTAATCGGCCCCAATGGAGCTGGTAAAACTACGCTCCTGAAAATAATTTCCGGAACCGTGATGGCTACGGCTGGTTCAGTGCTATTAACGGAACAGGAATCAGGAATTGGCATTCTTCCTGAATCACCGGCCCTGCTTCTGGGTTTGAGCGGATTTCAAAACCTTCAGTTGCTGGCCTCGATCCGGAGAAAAGCCGGAGAACTGGAAATAAAAGAGGCGCTGGAAACAGTCGGATTGGATCCGGCCAAAAGGAAAGCCGTAGGTAATTATTCTCTGGGGATGAAACAGAGACTGATGCTTGCCCAGGCAATCATGGAAAAGCCAAAACTGCTTCTGCTGGATGAGCCCACCAACGGGTTGGATCCGC
>Ga0074195_1002579_pt1 | contig 19665 bp, 21 predicted proteins | sample EPASupsiteHSE623_FD_64525 | JGI IMG/M metagenome (GOLD analysis project Ga0074195, IMG submission 64525) | Bioremediated contaminated groundwater from EPA Superfund site, New Mexico - Sample HSE6-23 | ecosystem: Environmental > Aquatic > Deep subsurface > Groundwater > Contaminated ...
TTCGATTGATTGCCGCATAGAGGTATTGGCGGTTTAGATGTTCTAAAAGGTAGCGGATTATTGATGAGTCAGCCCGAAGCGTTCAGCATTTCTCGCCATCAGCTGCCTTGATACCCAGTTCCTTGTAGGATTTCCACAGGAAGTATCCCAATATCAAGAAGGTCATTATCGGCGAGAGGTAGGCAGGTATGTGCGCTCCGAATGCGTCAGCGAGCATTATTCCACCAAGGAACAGTATAGAATACATCGCTCCGTTCTTTAGGTATCGGTATTTCTTCACATTCTCTATGTTGCCCATGGTGAGCTGCCGGACCACGACTGCGCCTATTCCGTTCCCGATCAATATCAATGGCACTGACAGTGTGAATGCGAAGGCCCCTAATACACCATCGATGGAAAACGTCGCGTCGATCACTTCAAGATAGAATATCTTAGCCCAGTCACTCAAGCCTGAGTCTCCGTGGAGCATCTCGTGCTCCATCTTCTCGGCGTTCTGTTTGAACCCGTGCGTTATGAAGAATGCTGTCGATCCGACGACTGCGCCAAACGCCATCATCGGCTCTCTTTTCAGTGCGAACCAGACTACCACAGCGAGGAGTATCGATACGATGGCATAGAACCATACGCCTTGCCGCTCGAAGAATTTCTCGGCATGCAAGCCGTATGATTTCTGCTCAAGGAATATCCAATGGAGGAACAGGAACACAAGGAATATGCCCGCTCCAGCGAGCAGGATGGGCGCCGCGAGTTCCATAGCATGCGCTGCGATAGGGTCTGAGCTGAATGTGGCTGTGAAAGCCCCGACAAATCCTAGCTGCGGGCTTGTCGCAATTATTATGATGAGCGGAAGGATACCTCTTACGATGAACACCGCGAACAATATCCCATATATCAGGAACCATCTCTTTGCCTTCTGGGACATCGTGCCAAGGACTTCGGCGTTGATCACTGCGTTGTCCACGCTGTTTATGACTTCGAATAAGGTCAGTCCAAGGACCGTGAGTATCATCGATAGGATATCTGCCATCGCGATCAAGAGGACCGGCCAGATGTTATTATACCTTCCGCCGACCCCCTTCTCGCACAAAAGGCTTTAAAAGGCCGTGTCAGTCTCCCGTCCATAGTGCCTCCGTAGCACAGTAGCTAGTGCGTCTGCCTTGTAAAGAGTCCCGGGCAGCGGGCCTCAAAAGAAAGCAGAAGGTCGCGAGTGCAAGTCTCGCCGGAGGCTTCAGAGGTTATGTGCAAAGCCCACAAAAGCGGCCCCACATTGGCCTACAAAAGCTATAAGTCCAAACGTCCTGAATGGAGGAATGGACGAAATGGCAATAGAAATGCGAATGCACAGATTCCCGCAACAATACCGATCAAGCAGGGAACGACTCTTTAGAAGCCAAATATGCGATGCAGACAAACAAAGCATTGATTTTTTCTTGAAAGATTGTCAGGCTAGGGGTATTGGACTTGCTCGTTTGACTAAACTAGTCCAAACGTTGGTCATCTTGGCTGAGACTTTAGGCAAACCCTTTGATTCGGCAAGGGAGCAGGATATCAAGGATTTAGTCCGACACTTTGAAGAAGGCGAGTATTCACAGTGGCGAAGGCATGATGTCAAGGTGATTATCAAGCAGTATTTCGCATGGCTGAACAAGGGTGTCTATCCTGCTTCTGTGGCTTGGATCTGCACCACAATCCCTAAGCATGAGAAAAGGATAGTCACAGAAGGCCAACTATTGACACCGGAGGAGGTCAATCGGGTGATTGAAGCTTGCGACCACCCACGCAACAAAGCCCTAGTTGCTGTACTATCCGAAAGCGGAGCCCGTATAAGCGAAATTGGCAACCTGCTGTTGTATCAGGTCAACATAGACCCCAACGGCATAGTCATAACAGTGGATGGCAAGACTGGAAGTCGAAGAATCCGCTTGATTAGTTCTGGGCCCCATCTTATCCAGTGGTTGAATATCCATCCTGAACGCCAAAATCCACACGCCCAACTCTGGATTAATGTTGGGGCAAATCGGCATCATAAACCTATGACCTATGAAGGTATCAGGAAACTGTTACAGCAAACTTTTGAGAGAGCCAAAGTGAACAAGAGATGCAACCCTCATATCTTTCGTCATACCCGTGCTTGCCAGCTTGCGCACCACTTGACCGAATTCCAGATGAATGCATACTTTGGATGGGCTCAAGGATCAGATATGCCAGCGACGTATGTGCATATATCTGGTAAAGACCTCGATGAACACCTGCTTCGCATCAACGGATTACGACCCAGTGAAACGCCAATTTACAAGAAGCCTGAAAATAGGATATGCCCAAGATGCAAAGAGGTAAATCCACCTCAGGCGCTCTATTGTGGAAAATGCGCAGAAATTGTCGACCCAACACTTAGTCTCAAAACACAAGTGGAAAACACTAAACCCATCAAGGACAACATTAGCAGTCCATTCGGAGAATGGGTGTTGAATGACCCAGAAATCAAGGCAATGATGAAATACAAAGCCGAGCAGTATAAAGAGGCACATCCTAAGATAATGAAAGCTACTTAGGATAGTCTGGACTGTCTCCCTCAGCGGTCCTTGCATTATAATCCGGCATCATTTGGACTGGATGAATTACACCTGCATTGACCAAATCGTTATATGCCTTCTTGGCATATAGAATAAGGTTATAGTCAAATTCGGAAAATGAGTGCACATAATACTCAATAGAATTGTCAGCCTCTTTGATCTCTGGCCTAAAAACACGCCGTAATTCTAGATATGTGTCTAAAATCAGACGATAATAGGGAGTTAAATAGTTGGCATCTGCGACATAAGTGACTTGTGTCTTCATACCTTCCTGCGAAACTTTTTTGGCTCCTTGAGACAAAAAGTCAATCATTGTAGAAAAAGCCACAGCTTCCACAACAGTTTCCTTATTTGTCAAGTCCATAGAGCATATTTTGTGGTCATATCGAATAGTATAACTCACTAATGCACCATAATCTTTGTCATTCATGAATACTCCCTCCCGATCAGTATCATAGGATTTTTCGATTATTGTTCCTAACTTAATAAAAGTGATATTATTCTTCAACCATAAACAGGAAGTATCCGTTTTACCTAACTCGTTTATCGCCAAGACAAAGCACTCTTGTTCACGATTATTGATTTTTCGAACTTCTTTCTTCCCAAGTTTTTCAAGGGTTTTTCCTGATATGAAAAACCATTCTTTGTACGATTCTATATCCAGTTTAACTGCGAAAAAAAGAGGTAAAGAGTACAACAGTCCATAGTTTCTTAATTTCTGGTAAGCATTTATTGTGAATACAAATTCCTTAGCATTTTCTTTGCATTTCTTTACCTCAACAAACATTCTCTGGGCCTTGGGAACGTCCCCCTCATTTAGATAGTCGGGCAAATCGACAGCAAGTAAATAATCAGGCACAGTATACTTTTCATGATTCACAATTTGATTTTGGTGCAACTTTGTGATTTGCTCAACGTTAGATATCGCCAGGATGATAAGAAAGAACTCATCTTCAATCTCTAACCCACACAATCGTTTGTCTAGACAATCTGATTGGATATCCAATTTCTCCAATATTTTCCTGTCTATCTTAGTCATTTCTCCTGGACTAATCCCATATTGTGTCTTTATCTCACGCAACCGTTTATAATTTTGGATGTCGTTGATACTCATTCTTTAGCAGATGTACGATTTCGATTATAAAACTATAACCTGACCCTTAAGAGCGTATCAAAAACGGCCCCACTTTGGCCTACAAATCTTTTATACTTATCCTGCCATAAGGATATCATGGCGGTTTGAACTCATACGCCATAACATTGGGAGGGCTCGTCAGGCTGGCGAGCCTTCCTTCCATTTTCATCGGGGGGAAATACAATGATCGAACTAGATGGCAGTATATTCGATTGGGGGTTTGGGGCATGAAGCGGAAGTGGAAGTATGCTCCAAGTGCTGAGGCTCCAAGGTTCTGCACCGAATGTTGCAGGAAGCTAAGGAAGGAAGAGGTGTTGGTTTGCGATCACTGCTTTGCGAATATGCTCCTTAGCATACTAGGTGAGGATGATAGGCCAAAGGAGTATAGTGAGGGGGAGGATGAAGAATGAATCTGCTTGAGATTGCGTTTTGGAATGTGCTCTTTTGGGCACTGTACTTGCCAATCGCAGTGATTATGCTGCTATTAGGAGCTCAAAGCCATCCGCTTGGGATTGTGTTTTGCGGACTATTTGGAACAGCCGTCCTAAGTGTCTTCCTAGGTTTTCAGGATGATTTGCTCTTTGAGTCCTACACTCCTGTGCAGGTGACTATCACAGAAGCAAAGTCGGAGCCGAAAGAGTCAGAGACAAAGAAGCCGAAGGAAGAGGAAGCAAAGGAGGAGCCGAAGGCTCCGGAGGGTCAAGATGAAGAAGTGGAAGTCAAAAGTCCAGAAGTCGAACCAGTTGAGACTGATGCGGAGGTGGAGTCTGATGAATCAGAAGAAGTCGAATTTGCGGACGGGGAGGAGCCTGAACCTCGGTTGCGGACTGATGTTGTTGTTGAGCAGCTTGCCGATGTACCTGCTGTTTAGTAGTTAATATACTGGTTTTTTATAAACTATTTATTGGGCTATTTGTTTGGCGATTCGTGTCAGTTCCAGATCTTGCTTTCTTGTAAGATTGAGACTGTCTTTTCCTTCGATGATCATCTTCATTACCTCTTGACTGAGATGTGATGATTCAGGGAAATGGTCATAGATGTCAACCAATCTTCGCACTAGTGCCAAGAGCATCTCTGCGTCGTTGTTTATTAGCACTTTCTCGAAGACTGTTCGTGTTTGCGCATAGAATGAATCCCAGTCTTGTGATTTGGGCCACAACTCTTTCACTTCTTGTGGCAACTCATCAGAACCGATCCTGTGAAAATAATCATGATCTGATGGATTTTTCTTAAGGAGCATCTTCACTCGGCGTATAAGCTCTGGTTTTGTGAAGGTCTTAAGTTCGCGGTCTAACGAATCATAAGCCAATGGCTTGTTCTTCCTAAGCCACATGATTAGCGCAGCCAGATGCTTGCATGGAAATCCGCAAGGGCAGGTGCAATCCATCCAAATCTTATCGATATCTATCTTGAGGGAGTACGTTGAGTTCCCTCTGCATTTTGCCTTGATAACAGATCCATCACGGACAATCTCTCTTACCATACCTTCTCGTAGGTAGTCTTTTCCCCTTGCCCAATAGGGATTATCAAATCTTGATTCGAGCATATCGAGTGCTTTGCTGAATGTGTCTTGTTTTCTCATTTTTGCGAGGTGAGGACATAATAAGCGCTTCTGGTTTTGCCGATCTTTTGAATGATCTTCTTGTTTATCATATCTGAAAGGTCGCTCACTGCTGTGACTCGTGACACGCTGTTTAATTTTGCGTACGTCTGGGATGTGATGCTCTTGTTCTTTTGAAGGTAGGATAGTGCTTTTTGTTGCCTCAGACTGAGTATGCTCGGGGATATCGGAGAGGCATTGTATAATGTCACCTTGAAGAAGCTGCCCAGGTCTTCAAAGACTGGCTCTGGAAGGCTATGGTCTTGCATTCCTTTTCTCATCCTTGGGATTCCAGTGGCAAGCCCTTCCACAAATTTGATGTCTCGTAAAAGTCGATAAATCAAAGGGTTTCTTTGTATCGATAGTGTACCTAGAAGTTTAAGAGATAATCCTTGCGGCAGGCCGCCGGGATTTATCACTTCTAGGCGATCATCGAAAATATTGACCTGCATCGCATCTTTGCTAAAATAATCTCGATGGACTATTGCGTTCACGAGCGCTTCACGGATGACCTGGGTAGGGTACTCGTGGAGCTCTTTGCGCTGCATGGTTTTTATCTCAAAGGCAGTTTTTGTGTTCCGAGAGATAAAATCCTGAGATTCCTTGAGGTTTTCAAGTATGGTTCCATGCGCAAATCTAGAATCAATTATTTCAATGGGCGATATTCCTTTGAATCTCACGAGTTTGACCTCGTTTTGTGATAAGGATTGATAAGGGTTTTTGCCAAACAATAGCAATGCGGTGTTGTTTATTCTCCTTCCCCCATCTTTGGATACTCCAAGATTGGAAAGTACGCTTGCCTTGCTTTTAGTGGCGTACTTGAAATCTGGTGAGCGCAATTCCAGATAATCTGATATCTTCTTATCATCAAGATCGTTTAATCCCGCATCGCTTTGAGCTTCATCAAATGATAAAACTCTACGATGGATAAGAAAATCTTGGAAGGTTTTGCCTTCCATCTTCCTTGTGACATTACCAAACCGATAATAAGCGATCCCTCCATAAGTGCAAAAAGCGCCTTCACCTATCTTGTATATCTCAACAACAATCAGGATCTTTCCCTGTTCCTGGGTCACACTGATTTTATGCAAGGGAACCGGACTGACAGTCTGGATAGCGCCGTCCAACCTCTGTTGAAGCGAATCAATATCCCCATAAGGGATACCAATAATTTCACCCTTATTAGAGACTCCGATAACTATCTTACCACCATCAGCATTAGCAAACCCACATACTGCCTTTGCAATCTCATTGAAATTAGCGACCCTCTCTTTAAGCTCCAGAGTTGAAGATTCCACAAAATCCATCTCATTTAAAGATACTTAAGAATATTTAAAGATATCTATTCTATAGACGATAAAACCAAAATTAATTATTAAGCGAATCGTTAAGTCCACCTCAAAAACGAAAAGTAGATATTCTAGGGCATTATTCCAACAATCAGACTCCTTGCATAAGTCGCAAGCTATAGTGTGCTTACGAACCGTGCGCTACGTCTCGCCGGAGGCTTCAGAACCATAGTAGGGAGCCCTCACTTTTATCGACGATTGGAAAAAGGATGTAGGCTTGCAACTCTCTTTGAGGGCTTTGACTTGGAGTGCAGAAGCCTCATACTCGATTAGAGTTTGAGACCAGCCAAACCTCAGTTTGGCGCTGCATCTGGTTTTGGGCCCGGACGGGACCTAGATTTTAATGATAAACAAATAAGACCCAATCCATTGTGTGTACAAAGAATATCAAACCCCTAAATGTTCCCCCCAACTCGTTGGTCTAGGCCAAACCACACGTTCTCTTCTTTCTTTTTGTGTCTTTGAACAGATTTATTGCGCTTGATAAAGTATGTAGAATGAATGCATCTGACTCAAGTATGCCCTTCCTTCCGATCAATCTTGGCAGGAACGAAATGCCTTTAGGTCGGCATGTCTTTAGATGCCCGTCAGGAGTCAATGTGAGATTGCAAAACCCATCATGGCAAGGAAAATCCGGACATCGGGCGCATCTTGAGTGATATCTTGTTTCTATTTCACCCGATCTAATGTAGATAGGACTTGCAAATCCTGATTTAAAGACCAACATCGGACTTCCATACCCGCCTATAGAATACTCAATCTTTGGAGTTCCATATTCTTTTGATAGTCTATCAATCAGGTTCAACAAAGAAACATATTCTTTATCCCAATAGTCAGTATCTGCAGAGTTCACATCTCTATATCTAGCAATGTCAAACAGCTTAAGCTCAAACCCATCTCTTTCACAGAAAGAAATCATATCTGAGACTTCGTGGAGATTCGACGTCCCAACAACCATATTCACACGTGAGTCTATTTTTCTTGTCTTCATTTCCAACAGACCGTCTAAAGATCGGTTATCATGCAAGTCATTCTTGATAAGAGTGTCTACACTAACCTTCACTTTATCAAATGACTCGGTAACCTCTTCGGAGTACTTTGTCAGAAGGGTGCCGTTTGTGTTAAGGCGCAAATAGCCAAGAGTGCCATGCCTGCGCAAGTTCTTTGCGACCTCAAATGTGGTCTCTGGAACTAGGAGGGGCTCTCCGCCAGTCACACTGAAATACCTAAATCCAGTTTCGTACGCAAGATCCAAGATATGTATCAAAGATGAACGATCAAGACGGCCAGTCTCTTCAAGCAGGTATGAGTCACCGTCTAGGGGGCAGTACAGGCATCTCATATTGCAGTCGCTTGTGACCGCAATCCTCAGTGAGGGTATGCCTGGGATTGCACCCGCCTGCTTTTTGCTTGATATCACCTTATCCATGATCCGCAGAAATCAACGTAACTTTTATTAATCAGGGACTCTTATCAGTCCTAAATATGAAAAATATTGAAGTCTTAATGGGTTGTGGATTCAATATGTATGAATCCAAGATACTTCTCTCACTACATAAGCTCGTGTCTCCGACTGCTAAAGAGATATGCCTAGATACCCGTGTCCCAAAGAACAAGGTGTATGAGATCCTTGAGAATTTTATATCAAAGCAGATTATCCAGCTCCATCCGACCAAACCTAAGCGGTATAGCGTCATAAATCTAAAAGGGCTATTGCATGATAACCTAGCAAGGGAGACTAAATCCCTCCAAGAGATAGAGGAACAAATCGACACCGCCATCGGAACCCCTCAAAAGACTGCTGAATATGATGAGACCTTCTCTGTGATGGAAGGGGAGTCTGCGATGATCAATAAGATTGTTGAAACGCTATCAGAAGTGAATAAGGAATCTATCGGGCTAATCGATGTGTGGGCTGTCCGACAATCAAACCTCCGTGCTGTGAAAGAAGCTATATCGCGGGGCGTCAAATTCTATTTTCTGGGCACAATCGACAAGCAAAGTTTACCTATCGCAACAGCGTATGCCAAACTGGGGGTTGAAGTCCGGCATTATCCAGTCCAAGGCGCAGGATACAGCATTTTTGATGGAAGATACGTACAACTTAGGGTTACTGAGAGGAAAATAATCTCATTATGGGTCGAGAGCGAACAATTCGCAACAATGCTTAGGAGAAATTTCTTTGAGATGTGGGAAAAGGGGAAGAATGTCAGGCTCTAGAGATTGCATCGGAACAAGATTATACAAGTACTGCCTTATTTTTGATTAGTGCTAAGAAGCGCACTTGATAGTCCAGAGGCTCCCAATTCTGCTGCTATAACCCTTCGGAGGCTTTGTAAGACCGGTGAGAATCACTCTATTTTGTTCACAGAGGCTTTTTTTCATGGATCCTTATCTTCGCGATCGTCCCACGATTAGATCTCTGTATCTCTTTTGGTGTTATCTTAACTAGTGAGTTCTCAGAGCCTCCTCCGGAGTATACGACTTCTTTTTCCATCACGCGCTCATCGATCAGGAACACTGCTTTGTATCCAAATGATGGTGTCCCGCCGCAGGGATATCCTGTTCGTTCTAGGATCTCGGCCGGTGTGGAGATTTTTGGAGGCTGGATGTTTAGCGCCTTTGCGACATCGATTATGCTGACGCGATCCTCTCCTTTGACGATGGCGACGATTAGGCTGCCGGACGCGTCTATCAGGCAGATGCTTTTGACAAGGTCTGAGGGCTCCGCGTTCACTGCCTCGGCTGCTTCTTTCACTGAATGGCAGGACTGTTCGAAATGGAGGTGTTCTCCGATTATTTGATGGTCTTGCATGAACAGTTTCAATTTCTCTTCATAGGGGTCCATGGTTCGGATGGGTAAGAAAGTCATTAAAAAAGTATTGACTGTTCGGTTGAGTGTCCGATTGGTCCGCAACAGTTTCGCCGCGCATGGATCGAAGAAAAAGTTAAATATCATTTGCAGAATCCCGCCAGTCATGGACAACATAATCGTAGTTTCGGCGTTTATCCGTGATGAAGACAAAGTCTTGCTTCTCAAGAGGGGCAAGGACAGGGCCGCCCTCCCAGGGTACTGGGAGCTTCCTGGTGGAAAGCTCAGGCCAGGTTCTAGCCTTGATGCTACTTTAAAGTACTGTGTTGACGCAGAGACGAAGTTGCAGGTCGAGCCTACAAGGCCTTACGCTGTGTTCTCTTATATCAATGAGGATACGGGCAAGCATTATGTTGAGCTGTGCTACCATGTCTTGAACAAGGGGCCGGTCTCGATCGAGCTCAGTCCAGAGCACACTGAATACGCTTGGGCAGATAAGTCTAAGATTTCTGACTTCCAATTATATCAGGGATTGCGTGACGCGATCAGCAGTGGCTTCAAGCACACTAGGAAGCAGCAGCTTGAGACTATCGTCAAGTTCCCGGATAGTATATGGTGAATGCGGCGAGCGTTAGATGAAAAACAAGATGACTCATCTTGAGACTGTTGTTTTAGAGCCCAAGCATTGCTCTCCAAAGTATACATTGGTATGGAGCAATGGGGTCTGCACCACTTACAAGGACTATATGCGCCTCCTTGAGCCTCTCGCGGATTCTGCCCGGATTGTCGCTTATAATTACCGCAGCCATGGTGGTTCCAAAAAAAGGTTCAGCCCGAGCCGCGCGGTTGAGGACTTAGAGGATATAGTCCAGGCTCAGGACAACCCGATTTTCCTTGCGGGCCATTGCACTGGCGCTGCGGTCAGTTCGACTGTTAAGGAGAAAGTCCAAGGTCGTATCCTTCTTTGCCCATATCTTGGAGCTGATTATCTAGCTGCGGTCCCAAGGATTGTGATGAAGCTGGGAAGATATCTGCCGGTATGCTTGATGGACAAAGCGATCACATATTTTGGCCTGGCGAATTATATCGGGGTTAAGAACACTAGGCCTCTGCAAGATATCTTAGCTTTGGGGAGGTTCCGGCCGTCCGCGAATGGATCTTCAGCGATGTGGATGGTGGCGTCTCACGATGAGGTGTTGGGAACGGTGTACAGCAGGCAGTATCAGGAGCGTATGTGCGCTTATCTGAAAGGATCATATCCAGAGGGGATTGATAGGAGCCGCCTGGTTAAAGGCCTTAACCATAGCCTCAATACGATCCCGGGGCAATTGCTCCCTTTCCTCTCTTCTTGCCCGCATAAGAGACAGCAGAGGATTGTGGATTCTATCTTAGATTATTGCGAAAGCAATCTGTGAGCGAGGTCTGGTTTCAGGATAGTTGAGTGGATCAAAAAAGAGTTTATCTCGCCCACGGACAATATCGTTTTATCGTCTCTAGATGCAGCGGTTTGGGTTCGTGCTCGTGGCAGAGAGCGGCAAGATCGGTTTTAAGCTCAGCCATAGTCCGTTCCTTGAGTGAAGTGCCGTTCAATTCATTGCTAAGACGCACAAAGCAGTTCGGATCCTCTAGACCGGCACGAGCAGCCATGACTCCAGCGATATTTGTGCCATCGACGTCCTTGATTATCCTGTGCACATCAGCTGCTGTCCTTATCCCCCCATTCAGCACTAGGGGCAGCTTATAAGATACGAGTTCTTTCAATAAAGAATAGTCGTAGGGTTCAGCTGATCTCTGTCCTGCATGCTTGAAGTGCACAGTCACCCGGCTCAGATTAGGATCCCCTATGGCCTCGATCTGTGAGAACAAGTGCAGTATCTTCCTCTGCTCGACTTCAGCAGCGTTCAACCCCAACCTCACCTTTATCCCAACCTTGAACTTGTCCTGTTTGAGTAATTCGCGTAGCACACTCGACACTTTCGAAGCCCGCTTGATCAGCGCAGGCCCCTGCCCCACCCTTATGAGATTAGGAGACGGACAGCTCGCGTTGATCTGGATCCCATGCACGTTGTCCTTGGAGGGGTTCTCGGCAAGATGCTGTTCCAGCCTTTTGATGAAATCGGCGCATTCTTTCTCTTTGGATGTGGCGACCTGTATCCACTGCCTCTGCCCCTCAATCGAAAAAGTGTCTACTTCTTTCCAGGCGTTGTTCCGCTCCACAAGAGTCCCCATCGATATGACCCCCGTGTAAGAATCAGTCGCACCTACGCATAGCTTCCTGAAAGCCCAGCAGGTGACGTTATCGATCGCGGCAACGTGGATCTCCATGGTGACCTTGTATAGAACGAAGGTTATATCCTTTTCTTATCGTGTTGTAGTCTTATCCCCATCTACTTGTGTGCTTGCTCATCACGTTATTGCACTTGATGCATAACATATCATATCCTTTTCCCCGTCCATCGTCATAGTCTAGTATTCTTGGGGATTCTAGCAGGAATTTATGGCATGTGTGGCATTCGTAGACGAAAGGGTCCTTTATCCGGCCTTCGATGTTGAGCCCGTAGACTGCATATCCTTTGAGGGTGATGTTGCTTGGGACTTCTTTGACTTTGAAGAGCTCTCCAGATACTCCATTGTTAGATAGGATCTCTTTCAGTTCGTCCATTGAGGAGGCTACTAGCTTGCCAAGTCCGCTTGGGACGTGGTCTGCCATATGCTGCCAGTAGATCCTTGTGTGCAGGCTCATGGGCGGGTCGCGGCTCATGTTAGCCTTGATTGGCTGGCTGTTTTTATTGATAGCGGAGGGGGTCATATGATTTTCCCATCCTCTCCGCAAGCCTAATATACAGGTCCTCCGAGAGGAGCCAGCTATGAAAAAAGCCATCTTGCTCATCGCGCTCTTGCTCTGCGCTCCTGCCGTCATCGCTCTCTCTAATCCGGCTTCAGGATACTGTGTCGCGGAAGGCTATAAGCTGACCGCGAAAGGCTGCACTTTCCCGGACAACAAATCGTGTGCAGAATGGGATTTCATGAGGGGCAAGTGCGGGCAGAAATATACTACTTGTGTGAAGAAGGGTTTCAAGGTCAACACAAGGAGCAAGAAGGTCGGCTCAGCCAACACGCAGGTCGGCGTATGTGTCTTCCCGGACAAGAAGGAGTGCGAACTGCCAGAATTCACTAAAGGCACGTGTGTCTATAATGCTCCTGTCGTTCAGGTCAGCAAGGGTTCTAGGGATTTAGGCCAGTATCTTGCAGAGAAGCGCGCCGCTAGGCTAGCGAAGCCGGAGTGCAAGAAGGAAGGCGAGTCCATTCCGATCGTCGCTAACCCTCCGTTATGCTGTCCTGGATTGAAGATGATAAAGCCTATTTCTTCAAAGACTACAGGCATCAAGGCGATCTGCACTACTAAATGTGGCAACTTCGTCTGCGACAAAGAGACCGAGACGAAGTATAATTGCCCGAGAGATTGCAAGTATTAAGCCCGATCCCTGGACAATTATGCCGAATCATTGAAGCTTTGCCCATTTATCCTCTGAGAATTGTATCAGCTCTCTCGGCCGTAGCGTGGTGTGCTTTGGGCTAAACGATACATGCCCCCATATCCCGTCATAGTCTGTCTTCTCTAGCGCTGCCTTGACACATTCGGTGTCCGATGCATCGCGGCATGATGCCATCGCTGAAGCGACATAATGCCCCCAATCATATCCGAGCGCTGTGAAGAAGAGCATCGAAGGCTCTTTACTATATCTCGATTTGAAGTCTGAGGAGAACTTGGTGAATCTCTCCCCAGCTTTGTCCACGACAAAGTCCAATCCTATCACGTTATTCCTTATCCCAGCCATCGATTTCATCGACCCTTCATCTCCGCATCCAGATTGAGTTATCGGCACCATGTAGGTGGTGGAAAGGTCCAGCTCTTTTGCTTTCTTCCATATGTTGATGCAGTCGTCTGAATAAGCCAGCAGGTATATCGCGTCAGGGTTCTTTGAGCCTATCTTTGTCAGTGGCGTCGCGAAGTCCATGTCACCTTTGACGTATTTTTCGAACGAGACCATCTCCACCCCTTTGACAGAATTCATCCCTTCCTTGCATTTCTCGGTGAATTCCGCGTCTGCCCCGAAGAGAGCTATCCTCTTGATCCCGTTCTCTGCCCCGTACTCTGCCAATAGGCGGCAGTCGTTGTATGAATCTACGCTGTCTTTGAACACGTATTGGTTGCTCTCAGCGAAGTTGTCAGCTGCTGCTGCGTACAGGAGTATCTTCTTGCGGGACTCCGTCAGAGGAGCTATCGCTCCCGCCGGCCCTACGAGTGTTGTCAGCATCAGGTCTATCTTGTCATTGTCCAGCATCTGCTCTGCTGCTGTCACGGCTTCTTTGGGGGTTCCACGGTTATCTTGGACTACCAGTTGGATAGGTCGCCCGTTGATTCCTCCTTCTTGGTTGATCTCTTCAGCAGCGAGTTGGAACCCTTCGAACAAGGGGTTTCCATACACCGCGAGCGGTCCGCTCATCGGAAAATCTATCCCTATCTTGACAGTATCTTTGTGGACAGCTAGCCCTGTCCCTCCAGAGCAACCTCCGATCAGTATGAGGATGCAGATGATCAGCATGAATGTTTTCAGTTCCATTTTCTTTCCTCCACGGTGTTCGGTTCAGCCACCTGGCCTGACTATGTCCGACCACCCGAATCTCAATAAGCAGGATAGCGATATAAGATTCATTGTCCCCTTAGGGGGTCGTAATTAGAAAAGTTTATAACCGCCCGACTATTGAGAGGCCATATGGACCATTCTCTGCTCGCGAGTATCGGCCTAACGCAAGGCGAATCAAAGGTCTACCTTGCCCTGCTAAGGCTTGGGCCGACAAAGACTGGACCTTTGGCCGCAAGCGCAGGAGTCTCATCCTCTAAAGTCTACAAGATCTTGGACAGATTAGAAAAAAAGGGGCTCGCAGGACACGCTATCAAGCAGAAGACGAAGTTCTATCGCGCGGTCGAACCGAGGAGGATATTGGATTATCTTGAAGAGAAAGAGGAAGACTTGGCTTTGAAGAGGCAGACACTCAGTTCTATCATTCCGCAGCTAGAGAAAGAGCAGAATCTGGAGAAAGCAAAAGACGAAGCAGTGGTCTTTGATGGTTTCAAAGCAGTCACTAACTTCTTCCGCAACATCCTTGATGAGTTGAAGCCTGGAGATTCATATTACGTGATCGGAGGATCCTACGGCCAGGAGGCTCCAGGGCTCAAAGCATTCTTCCAGAACTTCCATACTCAGCGAGCAGACCGGCGGATCAAGGTTAACATGCTGGCAAACTTCAATGTCAAGGGTTTTATGGTTCCGGCCACCCAATCCAACTCAGACATCCGTTTCCTTCCGGAATACATTACCACTGATATGCAGATCACATTCTACAAAGACAAGAGCTTCATCATAATCTGGACCAAGAATCCGAAAGGATTCCTCATCCACAGCGAAGAAGCGGTCAAGAGCTTCCGGTCTTATTTCGATGCGTTATGGAAGACAGCAAAGCCTTGAGCGGAATCTGAGATAAAAAAGGACAGAAAAAAGAAAGATTCTGGGCTGATTCACTTCTTCGTGACTTTCTCTTCCTTGAGCACGAACTTGGCTATCGCGAAGACGACCCAGGCCATGATGAGGAAGTTGATCAAAGCAGCCAATGCAGGCCCCCATCCTATCACGAACTTCCAGATCGTCAGTTTTGATGTCTCCCATGCCCCGCCTGGGACGAATGGCGTGACAAGCGGCATGATTATGTTGGCCACCATCGCCTGCACGAAGCTCGTCGCAGCGGTCCCCATTATGAAACCTATGGCCATCCCGATCACTTTGTATTCTTTCAAAAATTCCTTGAATTCATTCATCAATACCATTGTTTGCACCTCAACAGATAGGTTTTCATGTCCATATAAAAAGGGGCTGGCTTGCTGCGCCTTATCCGATTATCTCTCTTGCTCTGCGTACCATCTCTTCGAATTCGTCTTTCTTGCTATTGTGCTTCGCGAACTCCACAAGCGAGCACATCTCAAGGCATTCTTTGACATGGTCGTGCTCCTTCCGCTTTGCTTTTTTGAGTTCTTTAAGCAACTCATGGGCAGTCATCTCTTGGGTCATGCCGATTGTGTGCCCCATGTAGATCCGGACTGCTTTTGACACGCTCTCATGCGCGTCTTTCTCTTTCCCTGATGCGTGCTGCTTCTCTGCCAGAGAGATCAGAATCTTGGCTTCCTTGCGATGGTCTACTGGCTTCGGGTGTTTTTTGTTAGGTCCTTCTTGCTCGGGTCTCAGGTACCGTAAGTACGCCCACAATCCTGCCAAAGCCGACAGCAAGACAACACCCGATAACCATATCCAGCCTCGGTTCTCTTCAGGCCCGATAGCTCCTTTCTGGGTCAGATTGGTTATGGTCTGGTTTAGGTATTGTGCGGTTATGTTCACGGTCTGGTTTCCGTGATTGAATTGCGCACGTATATCGGTGAGGTTCTGGTTTCTCTGGTCGAATCTTATCTCTGTCTGGTTGAATCCGGAAGCGTTGAGCTGCTCGCGCATCATCTGGTAATCAGGGTTGTTTTCAAGGGCTTTCTTCATCGCAGCCCGATCCTCTGCTGTCTGTGACATCAGTTTGTTCATCGATCCATTCTGCATCTCGCCAGATATGGAAGCGTCTTCTCCTTGCGCGTTCTTGTATGATCCCCGGAAGATGCCAGTGTCCGATGAATTGACATCGAATGATGCGTCGGTCATATTGTATCCTTTATTCAATAATTCAGTGTGCATCTTCCTTAGTTCTTCATTCTGCGCCACTTTCTGCCTGAATGCCTCTTCTTTAGTCCGCTTTTCTTGGAGCTGCTTCCCCATCTGTTGTTTGATGCTTCCTGCGTCCTGGCTCTGCTGGTTGCTCGCTGCCCTCTGCTGTGTGCTTGAAGCTTGGGCTTGCTGCTCTTGTCTCTGTTTTTCGGTTTGCTGCTCCTGCTTGCCTGATTGCTGCTTGCTTGACTTTGAATAAGAGGTTGATTGCATCTGCATGCCGCCGCACTTGTATATCGCGGTTATGCCCTGCTGCTCGCCTTCAGTGGAGTTGCTTTCTTTGACTGTCACGTCGAGCGGTTCAGATTCAACGATCTCTTCGGCCCCAGTGGACGGATTGGTGTAATTGATAGATGCCGGGTCTAGTGTGAATTCTCCAAAGGAATACGGTTTTATGGGCTCGTAAGCCAGTTCCATATTGGGCTGGTTAGGGAGGGTCACTTCCATACATTGGATGTCTACTCCGTTGTTGCCGAAGATGTTCTTGTCGGTTATCCGGACAGGCAATTCTTTTCCGAATGGGTTTGTGATATTGAGGATTATGATCACGGATTCCCCGACCGAAGGAGGGGTCTTGTCTAATCGTTTTCCCACAGTGATGGAATCGGAAGCCACGACTATCTGCAGGAGCAAAAGGGTGGCCACAAATGATATCATCGCTGTCTTTTTCATTTCCCCACCTACACTATTATCCGGTATCTCCCATATATCAGGTAGATGTCAAGCAGTATGGTTGCCAAAGCGGCGTACAGGAACCAGTCCTTTATGCTTGTGTCTTCTAGTTCTCGCTCGATGTTTGTGCCGATCGTCTTGTATACTTCGTCGAGGGTGTTTTTGTCCACAGTGCGATAAAATGTCCCCCCGGTCCCGGCTGCTATGGAGTTCAATGCTGCTTCATCTGTCTGCGCGTACACCGGGTTTCCGAAGAAGTCTAATCCTATCACGACTGGTTGATTCGATCCCATCGCGACTGTGTGTATGGGGATCTTGTTCATCTTTGCGAATTCGATGGCTTCAGGCGGGCTCACGACCCCTGCATTGTTGGCCCCGTCGCTCAAGAGCACTATCACTTTCTTCTTGTTAGGTATTGATGTAGCCATGTCTATCGCCAAACTGAGCCCGTCGCCGATCGCGGTCTGTCCTGGCTTCTGCTGTATCGATTTTAGTTTCTCGATCGCTCTCTCCTTGTCCGGTGTTAGATATGCGGCAGTAGTTACTCCCGATTCGAATACGATGACCCCTACGTTGTCCTTGGGTTTGAGGCTGCTGACCAGTATGGCTGCTGCTCCTTTGGCCGCTTCAAGCCGTGTCGGCGGATAGTCACCAGCTGCCATGCTTCCGGAATCGTCTATGACCAACACCAGGTTCACTCCTTCTTTCTCATTTTTTAAAGGGATGTGAGGATCGGCCAATGCGATTATCAGTAGTGCGGCAGCGAGTATCATCAGGGTGAATGGCATGTGCTGTCTCATCTTCATCTTCAATGGCTGGGTCTGCGGAACAAGCCCTAGCGAGCTGAATTTCAGGGCTGCTTTCTTTTTCTTTGAGAGGTAGGTGCGATATAGATATCCCGAGAGTGGCAGTGAGACCAGTAGCCAGAGCATCATCGGCTCATAGAAAGTCAGCATGGTTCACCTCACCGCCCTCTTCTCTTGCATCGAGAAGAATCTTCGAAGGGGCGCGTGGAATGGCTCGTCTGTCCTGACGTTTATCATCCCGACTGAATGTGTCCTGGCTTTTCTGTGCAGCTCTTCTTTGGCAGATTTCACGCGCTTCGAGTAGGCCTCCCTAAATGCCTTATCTGAAGTGTCTACTATCGCCTGTTCTCCGGTCTCAGCGTCTTCGATGAACATGTAGCCTAGGTCAGGCAGCTCTTCTTCATGTGCGTCTGAGAGGTTGATCAGTGTTAGGTCATGCCTTTTGGATAGCGACTTGAGTGGTTTCTCGAAATCGTTTGATATGCAGTCAGATACTACGAATATCACGCTTCGCTTGCGCACTAGCCTATTCAGGTAAGCTAATGCTGCCTTGATATCGGTCTTTTTGCTTGATGGGTCGTGATAGATCAATTCGCGCAGCAGTCGCAGCGCGTGCCTTCTTCCTTTGGCAGGCTTGATGAATTTCTCTACTTTGTCTGTGAACAGGCATAATCCGATATTGTCGTTGTTTCGCACCGCGGCTAGCATCAGCGAGGCGGCGATCTCATGCCCGACTTCCATCTTGCTCTTCTGCGACCCGAACCTGTTGCTTGCAGACACGTCGAACACTACATAGACGTTCAGGTCTCGCTCTTCTGTGCATTCCTTGACGTATGGCGTGGAGAATCTGGCAGTCACATTCCAGTCTATCGCGCGCACGTCATCGCCAGGCACGTATTCGCGGACTTCCGAGAACTCTATTCCTCGTCCTTTGAATATGGATCTATAGTTGCCTGAGATCAGGGATGCTACGGGTTTGCGGGTCTTGACCTCGACTTTCTTGACCCGTTTTAGTATCTCATGGACCTGCTGGGTTTTGGTCATGGTGAGCGTATCTTCGCGAGTATCTTGTCGATGATGGCATCGCTCGTCACGTCTTCTGCTTCAGCCTCGTAGGTCACGAGGATCCTGTGCCTCATCACGTCGTGCGCCACTGCCTTGACGTCTTCGGGGATCACATATCCCCTCCCTTCAAGCAATGCGTGCGCTTTGGCGGTCAATATCAGCCATATGGAGGCCCTAGGTGAAGCCCCGTACTCGATCAGCCCGTTCAGGTCAAGACCGTACTGCTTCGAGTGCCTTGTCGCGTCCACTATGGTCGCGACGTAGTCCTCTATCTTCTCGTCTGCGTATATCTTGCGGGTGAACTGCTGTAGCTCGACTATGTCTTTGGCGGTCAGTGCCCGCTTTGTCTTTTGTTCCTCGCCTTTTGTGTTGCGCTGGATTATCAGTTTCTCTTCTTCCTTTGTGGGGTACTTGATTATCAGTTTCATGGAGAAACGGTCCACTTGCGCCTCGGGCAGTTTGTATGTGCCCTCGGTCTCGATGGGGTTCTGGGTGGCCAGCACCAGGAACGGCCGGTCCATCTGGAATGTCTGCCCATGGATGCTTGCCTGCCTCTCCTGCATGGCCTCTAGCAGCGCCGATTGTACTTTAGGCGGCGCCCGGTTTATCTCGTCGGCTAGGATCAGGTTTTGGAATATGGGCCCTTTCTCGACATAGAAAGATCCTTTCTTGGTGTCGTAGATCTTGGTCCCCACTATGTCCGCGGGAAGGAGGTCTGGAGTGAATTGTATCCTGCAAAATGATGCGTTGAATGTGTCGGCTAGCGTCTTTATCATGAGGGTCTTGGCAAGGCCGGGGACGCCTTCGAGCAGGACATGACCATCAGCCATCA
>Ga0074195_1002580_pt1 | contig 19663 bp, 16 predicted proteins | sample EPASupsiteHSE623_FD_64525 | JGI IMG/M metagenome (GOLD analysis project Ga0074195, IMG submission 64525) | Bioremediated contaminated groundwater from EPA Superfund site, New Mexico - Sample HSE6-23 | ecosystem: Environmental > Aquatic > Deep subsurface > Groundwater > Contaminated ...
TGGGTTTTTCTATCCTACCATAGCCAGAGGGGAATCCAGCTGGAAAGTCTTTATTCTTCAATCCTCCTGACTGCCCACCGGTTGGGCTATCCCGTTGCCGCAAATTTTACCTTCGGTTCCTGGCATGTTGAGTCCACATTATCCCCCCTGCTGGCCCGGTATTCCCTGGTCATTATGGCGCTGCTGACAGGGTTTATACTTGTCCATTCCGTCCTGGCAGTCCGCCGGGAGCGGTGGACTGCGGAGGACCTGCCGCGTCTGGCAGCTTTGCTTATAATGGCCTTTATCATCGGCGGTAAAGTGCTATCCCCCCAGTACCTGCTTTGGGTGTTTCCGCTGCTGGTTATCGCAGTGAAGGAAAATACCCGGTCCGGACCAAAGATATGGGCGTGTTTTTTCGCCCTGACCTTCATTTCGTTCTTAATTTATCCGGCCAACTACAAGGGTCTGATCAACCTTGAAATGTGGCCCTGTTTCCTGCTGCTGGTCAGAAACGGGCTCCTGCTGGTTTCCTTTTACCTTCTCCTAAGGATGGGGGAAACCAAAAGGGATATCAGAAATACCATTGATACGTAACCGAATAAGGGGTAGACTGTTCCCACCAGTCCGGAAAAACCTACCCAACTTAGCCCCAGAGCCAGCGCCATAAGCACTGCAGTAACCGTTCTGTACCCGATACCGGTATAATCTGATACCCTGACTGACACCCCGTATATTGTTCCGATAATGGTAGTGAATATTTCAGCCCACAGGACAAAGGAGAATGTAAGCTGTACCGTCCAGGCCAGTCTGCCGGCCACAAAGAGGCTGGGAATCTCATACTGGGCTGAGGTGGGATAATGGCTTAATATGGCCAGGTTAATGAGCATAGCCAGGATACCCAGACCCAGCCCCCCTAAGAAGCCTCCCCATATCAGGGGCTTTTTGCTTTTAATCTTTCTCCCCAGAGGAGCCAGAACCGCTAAACCCAGGGTTATGTTGTATGAAACATACAGCAGGGCCGATATGAGCCAGTGAGGGGCCGCCCCCGCACCGGCAGGGGCGAAGCCGGTCAGGTTTGCCCTGATCCAGTGTTCCGAAATAGCCGGGAGAGTGGCAAATATGCATACAAAGACCATGATTGGGACTACCACCGAGTTGGCCCCGATCACCCCCCTGAGACCAAAAAGGACAACTGCGATTGAGACTAGGAGTGTAAATACGGTCCCGGTCCAGAAGGGCAGGCCCCACTGCTGGAAAAAAACCGCACCCGCCCCGGCCAGCATCACGCTCAGGGAGCCGAAAAGAAACAGGCCCAAAATCATGTCCATCAGGGGGCCTGCTTTTTTACCACAGACGTACCTCACCACTTCACCGAAAGAAACTGCCTGCAGCCGGTGCCCCAGGAGCATGATCATAGTTCCGGTTATACAAAAAAGGAAGCAGCTTACAAGTATTCCTTTTATGCCGCCCCAACCGAAATGCGAGAAGAATTTAAGTATTTCCTGACCGGAAGCGAAACCGGCTCCCACCACGGTACCCATAAAGGTTGTGGCGACCTTCCAGGTGTCTTTTAAAGTTTCTGTTAAAGGGCCGGACATGGCTTTCCTCCTAAAAATAGGTGTTAGGTGTTAGTTAGCGGCTAGCGGCCAGCGGCCAGCGGCCGGTGACCAGTGCTAACCAAGGGGTTAGGTGAGGATCATGTGGTTTGTATAACATTCAGTATTTTATACTCCGAAAAATTTGGAATAGTACATCTTTTGAATGTGCAACAATTGGCAGGGGGGTATCCTAAAATAGGACACCCCCTGATTATATTTACCGTTCAGGGATATCATGGGATACGGTTTTCCCTCACCTCCGTCGATTCATCTAAGGCATAAAACGCCAACAGTAATGCAACAGCGCCGAACTAGGCTGCTCTCCCACTGTATTATTATCCGGCAAGACCGCCTCCCGTTTCGTTGTTATCCTTGAAAAGCAATGAAACTTCCCGGTGGTCTCCGCAGCCGTCGGACATGCGGCGCTTCCTTGCCTTACTGTTGGCGTTTTATGCCAAGATGAATTACGACGTCGGCGCAAGGGAAAACCGTATCCCATGATATCCCTAATTATAAATTTAAGTCAGTTGCTTTTAAGATACCTCAATCAGTTCAAGGTGAATTGATTTACCCATTGCTCGAAATACAATCCCGTATCGACCAGCTTGCGGCCATAAATCTGGCGGAATCTCTCCGGCTGGAGCTGCGGCCCGTTGACCAGGCTGACTTTCTGCCCTTGCCGGGCCAGCCTGGCGGCAAAATCAAAGAGCTGGTATGATAGAATATCCGCTTCCGGCAGGGAGTAGCCGATGAAAATAATCTCCCTCACCGCTGTCAAAGATTCAAGGGCTTTAAACCAAAGCCGGCGCAGGACCGGAAGTGAATAAGATTTGAAGAGGGTTGGGGCGATGATAAAATGACGCAACCCGGCAGGACGCTCTGTCGCCCGGGATGGGAAGTGGTATACTTCGCTGCATCTGGGGCAGTAGTAAAGGTTAATCGACCCGTGAAGTTTCAGCAGGTCAGTCAGGCCGCTGGTCGCCGGGGACGGTCCGGGCAGGAGGTTATAGTCGTAGGTCCTGCCTGCTGATGCCAATAGGTTCTCTATGACCTGGTCATAATTAAAGGATATGAATACATCCTCGTTTTCGATAATTTGTCCGAAAAGGCTATAAGCAGGATGCGTGCAGTTTACATGCTTTGGGGAGAGCAGTTTGGCAAACTCCTCTAGCAGTAATTCCTCGTAATATGATACCTTTTCGTAATCCACATGTGGGTAAGGCCGGTAGTGTCTAATCAGGTCCAGGCGGCTTAAAACCTCTTCCAATCCGGTATTTTTATGCCATGATCGTTCGCCCCGGAAAAGAAATTCGTCAAGATATGATTTCAGTTCGAGAATCTGCGAACCGGAACGGTCCGAATGGAAAATATCGCTCAGGACCGACCTGGATAAAGGGGCCCCGGCCATGACTGAGAATCCGGAACCCAGAACAAAAGCCCGCTGCATAAAAAGCCTCCCGTTATATCTGCCAACTAATATGGTAACATCTATAGAGTGGGGCATTTGGCAGGGCTTTATACGTTTGACCATAGCCGTTAACTCTGCTATACTGGTTTTAGCATTTCCGGAATTTTACATGAGTACAATTATTGATAGAATGGTTGGCTGGCCCGGGTGCGGCGGCCAAAGGTCTGGTAAAAGACGGAATTTGTCAATCAAGCAGGAAAAACAATAAATGATGTAGAAACATTAGTTGCCGGAAAGGTGGTTCCATGTCCAGGGAAATTACTGTTAAGGAAGCGCTGGCACTGCCCGGGGCCAAACTTATAGATGTAAGGTCCGCCAGCGAATTTGCCGAAGCCGCTATCCCAGGGGCTTTAAACCTCCCCTTGCTGCGGGATGAGGAACGGACCCAGGTTGGCCTAACCTATAAGCGCAAGGGTGTCGATGACGCCCGGGTTCTGGGACTGGATTTTGTATCCCCGCGCCTTCCCCACATGATTAAGGATTACCGGAACCTGTCCGGGACAGGCCCCCTGGTCATCTACTGCTGGCGCGGCGGGATGCGCAGCAAGTCGGTCTGTTCTCTCCTCGAGTCGGTGGGAATTCCCGTTTACAGGCTGGTAGGCGGATATAAGGCTTACCGTAAATATGTCAACGAGTACCTTGACCGGCCCGTATCCCAAAAGATTGTTGTCATTCACGGGCTTACAGGGGTGGGGAAAACCGAACTACTGCAGGAACTCCGCCTCATTGGCGTCCCGGCTGTGGACCTGGAGGGGCTTGCTAATAACCGGGGTTCTGTATTCGGCCAGATCGGCATGCAGCCACAGCCCAGCCAGAAGATGTTCGACGGTCTACTGGTTAGGGAACTGGCTTTTTGGGAACAGCTCGGCTATATCATTGTGGAATGCGAGAGCAGAAGAATCGGGAGAATAATACTCCCCGTCTCCCTTGTGGACGGGATGAGATCTGGTATACGCATACTAGCATATTGTGCTTTGGATAAAAGAATCGAGCGGATCAAGAGAATTTACGCCGGAAATTATGAGGAAAGCCGCGGGGAATTAAAGGATGCCGTTAATTCGCTTGGTCAGCGGGTAGGGAAGAAGAGAGTGGCTGAATTTAGCCGGATGATTGACAGGGGGGAACTGGACGAGGTAGTCGAATACCTCTTGATTAATTACTATGACCCCCTTTATAAGTATCCCTGCCAACCGGATACCGGGTATGACCTGAGTGTAGATACCATAGATATAACCAGAGCCGCTGAAAAAATACATGCTTTTTTACAGAACAGGTTTAAATCAACCAATCCCACTGGTACGGAGGTGCAGTAATGGGCAGCATCGGAGAAATGCTGAAGTCCGCGCGTGAGGCCAAAAATATCAGCCTGCAGCAGGCTGAGGATGATACCAAAATCCGCAAGCGGTACCTTCAGGCCCTGGAAGAAGATGAATATGACGTTATTCCCGGTCGTGTTTATGCCAAGGGATTCTTGCGAACATACGCAGGTTACCTTGGTTTGAACCAGGAAGAAATTATGATGGAATTCAAACTGATGAGTCCGCCGGCCAAAGATGATTACCAGAAGGTTGTAATACATGCCGGCAATAACAGAAGGCGGTCAACCCGGTCCGATAAAAGGGCGTACCTGGTAACCGTTCTGATTGCTTTACTGGCTATTGCTACTCTTTTGGTATATAACTTTATTTATAAGGATACCCAGCCCAATGAGACGGGAAAACCTTCCGTCAGCGAAGAGAATAATACAGCCGTGCCGCAGCCTGCAGGTGAACCATCCGGCGGTTCCGGCGCCCCGGCAGACAGCAGTCCGGGAGGACCTGCCGGAAGTTCCGGCCAGGACGATCCTGCAACCAATCAGGCAAATCCGGTCAACAATGGGCAGGAACAGACCGGTATCAATATCACCCTTAACGGGAAGGACGAAACATGCTGGGCCAAGATAACGGTTGACGGCACAGTGAAATTTAGCGGATTTATCTACCCCGGTGAGACCAAATCATTCACAGGGACCAGCAAAATAGTGGTCACCCTCGGCAATGCCGGAGCGGTGGAAGTAATACACAACGGTAAAAACCTCGGCGCCATTGGCGTAATGGGCGAGGTGGTTAAGAACAAGGAATTTACAATTGAACCGGCGCCTGATCAACAGGGGGTCTCCGGCAGCGCCGGCACCCCGGTCGACCGGTGATTTACGGGCTTTTAACAAATTTCGGGAGGAAGACATCCAGATGGCAGCCAAGGAGAATTCTTTTGATATCGTATCCGAAGTTAACATGCAGGAGATTGATAACGCTCTAAACCAGGCCAGGAGGGAAATTGAAACCCGGTTTGACTTTAAGGGCAGCAAGAGCGATATCAGGTATGACAACGGGGTAATCACCCTGGTTTCCGATGATGATTTTAAACTGCGCAATGTTGTTGATATCCTGGAAAGCAAGATGGTTAAAAGAGGTGTGGAGCTGAAAGCCCTGAAGTACGGAAAGGTCGAACCCGCTGCCGGCGATACGGTGCGCCAGCAGGTGACCGTCCAGCAGGGGATCGATAAGGACCTGGCCAAGGAAATCATTAAAGAAATCAAGAACTCCAAGATCAGGGTCCAGGCCTCAGTCCAGGGTGACAAAGTCCGGGTGTCCGGCAAAAACAGGGACGACCTGCAGGCAGTGATACAGCTGTTGAAGGAACAGGATTATGATATCCCGCTGCAGTTTGCGAATTACCGATCGAGTTAGTGGCCAGTGGCCAGTGAGTGAGTAGTGAAGAGTGTGCAACCACGGGTCATCCGTGGTTATTTTTTGTTATATATCAGGGATGAATATTATGGCGCATGTTATAATAAATCCAGGATTTCTTTTTCCGGGTGGAATAAGGTGAAACGGTGACATATAATAATTTTCTCCCTATGACAAGAGAAGAGATGGAAACCCGCGGTTGGTATTATGTCGATTTTCTCCTGGTGACAGGTGATGCCTATGTCGACCACCCCAGTTTTGGCAGCGCCATCATCGGCCGCCTATTGGAAAGCCTCGGTTTTAGGGTTGGGGTAATAGCTCAGCCGGATTGGCGGAATACGGGGGCTTTTACGGTGCTGGGCAAACCCAGGTATGCTTGTCTAGTAACGGCAGGCAACCTGGATTCCATGGTTAACAACTATACCGGAAACAAAAAACCGCGGCGGGAGGACCTTTACTCACCCGGGGGCAAACCGGGAAAACGGCCCGACCGGGCCACCATCGTCTACTGCAACCGGTTGAGGGAGGCCTGGCCCGGCATCCCTATCATCCTCGGGGGCATTGAGGCCAGCCTGCGCCGGTTGGCCCACTATGATTACTGGGACAATAATGTCAGACGGTCAATCCTGGCCGATTCCGGTGCGGATTTGCTGGTCTATGGGATGGGCGAGAAACAGGTTGCCGAAATAGCCGGGCGGCTGGCCGGGGGCAAAAAGGTTGATGAGATCACCGATATCCCAGGCACCGTCTATTCCGCCACAGCCATTCCTGAAGGGAAACCGGTGATTCTCCCCTCCTTTTCCGAAGTGAGGGTAAACAAAGAAAAATACGCCGAGGCGTTCAAACTGGCGTATTCTGAACAGGACCCTTTCCATGGAAAGAGTCTGGTCCAAGCTCACGGAAAGCAGTTCATGATCCAGAATCCGCCGGCAAAACCCCTGGCAGCGGAAGAATTGGATAAAATATATGACCTCCCGTTTATGAGGACCTATCACCCTACATATGAACAGTCCGGCGGAGTGCCGGCTTTAAAAGAAGTGGAATTCAGCATTACCGCCCAGAGGGGATGCTTCGGCGGGTGTGCCTTCTGCGCCCTGACCTTTCATCAGGGCTGCATCATCCAGGCCCGGAGCCATAATTCTATTATCAGGGAAGCCAAACTACTGACCACCCTGCCCAACTTCAAAGGGATCATCCATGATGTCGGAGGACCGACCGCCAACTTCCGGGAACCGGCCTGCAGGGGCCAGTTGAGGAGGGGAACATGCCGTGAGAAACAGTGCCTGTATCCTGATAAGTGTAAAAACATCAAGGCCGACCATGCCGACCTGATCCACCTTCTGCGGAAGCTCAGGAGCCTGCCGGGAGTAAAAAAAGTCTTTCTCCGTTCGGGCCTGAGGTATGATTACCTGGCTTATGAAAAGGACGAATCGGTTCTGGAGGAATTATGCCGGCACCATGTCAGCGGACAGTTGAAGGTGGCTCCTGAACATGTCTCGCCGGATGTGCTCAGGCTGATGAGAAAACCGGGACACAGTGTTTACAGGAAGTTTACCGAAAAATACCGGGAAGTAAATAGAAGGCTCGGCAAGGATCAGTACCTGGTGCCATATTTTATCGTGGCCCACCCGGGCAGTACCCTGGACGATGCTGTCAAGCTTGCTGAATATATCAGGGATATGGGATATAACCCCGAACAGATCCAGGATTTTACGCCCACTCCCGGCAGTCTTTCAACATGTGTGTACTATACGGGTATTGACCCGTTTACCGGGGAGAGGGTTTATATACCCAAGTCGGTAAAAGAGAGAAAAATGCAGAGGGCCCTGGCCCAGTACAGGAATCCGAAAAATCGCCAACTGGTGAGAGAGGCCCTTGTCCGCGCCGGTAGGACCGACCTGATAGGAAAAGGCCCCAAATGCCTGATACGTTAAAAACTTTTTTGACACTCAAGTGTTGTTATCCTATACTATTAATGTACGCGGGATTTTTAATGACTTAAAAATGGCAAATGTGACATATAAATGTCAGAGCTTCGATAACATGATGGCGGAGGAAATTACCGTTGTTAAAGGTGAAAATAACAAGCCTGGGCTGTGCCAAAAACCTTGTCGATGCCGAAGTGATGGCGGGCCTGCTCAGGGATTCCGGATATACCATCACCACAGCCGGGGATGAAGCGGATGTCCTGGTGATTAATACCTGTGGTTTTATAGATGCTGCCAAGGAAGAATCAATAAACGCAATTCTGGCAGCCACCGAGCAGAAAAACACGGGTAGGTCCAGGGTCCTTGTAGTTACCGGCTGCCTCGCCCAGAGGTATAAGGACGATATCCTGGCAGAAATCCCGGAAATCGACGGGCTTATCGGTACAGGTGAGATTCCCCGTATAGCCAGCGTTATCAGGGAAGCCTTGGAGGGGAAAAGGCCCAGCTATGTATCAACACCCTCATTTATATATGACCACGACATGCCGCGGATCCTCTTGACTCCGCGTTACTCCGCTTATATTAAGGTAGCCGAAGGATGCAATAATAGGTGTGCTTACTGTGCAATTCCCGGTATAAGGGGAGTGTACCGCAGTAGAGATGTGGATTCCATTGTGACAGAGGCAGAGCGACTGGCGGAACAAGGCGTCCGGGAGGTTAACCTGATAGCCCAGGATACCACCAGGTACGGCCTTGACATATACGGCGCCTACAAGCTGGACGAACTGCTGGTAAGGCTGTCCGAAGTTCAAGGGCTGTATTGGATAAGGGTATTGTATGCCTATCCGACCCATTTTACCGACAGTTTGATTGATGTTATCGCCGGCCATGAAAAGATCTGTAAATACCTGGACATCCCTCTGCAGCATGCCGATGACGACATACTGCGGGCCATGAACAGGCAGGGGACCAGGAGTAATATCGTCAGGCTTATAGAGAAGCTGAGACGGAAAATTCCCGGGCTGACCCTCAGGACCTCTTTTATTGTGGGATTTCCGGGAGAAACCGATGAAAAGTTTCAGACCCTGGTTGATTTTGTGCATGATATTCAGTTTGACAGGATGGGGGTTTTCACCTATTCGCCCGAAGAGGGGACCCCCGCTTTTGACATGCCGGACCGGGTCCCTGACCGTGTTAAGGAAGAAAGAAGGGACCGGTTAATGAGCATGCAGCAGGATATTTCCCTGGTTAAAAACAGTGCCAGGGTTGGCAGTATTGTCCGGGCGCTGATTGAAGGAAAAGAAGATGCGCAAACCGAAGTATATATCGGTAGGACCGAGGCCGATGCCCCGGAAGTGGACGGCAGCATCTTTGTCAGCGGCGGCGGACTGGCCCCGGGGGACATGGTCAGGGCCAGGGTTACCCATGCCTATGAATTCGACTTGATAGGGGAGTTAGTTGAATGAACCTGCCCAACAGGATAACACTCATTAGAATAGTCCTGGTACCTGTCTTCCTCTTGATTCTCTCTGTCAGAATCCAGTACGGCGAGTGGCTGGCGGCGGCAGTGTTTATCCTCGCCGCAAGCACCGATGGTCTTGACGGTTACCTGGCCAGGAAGCGCAAGGAAGTAACCAGGCTCGGCAAATTTATGGACCCGCTGGCAGATAAGCTTCTTGTTTCGGCCGCCCTGGTTTCCCTGGTGGAACTGGGTAAAATATCGGCCTGGGTTGCTTTTATCATTATCGGTCGTGAATTTGCCATTACCGGCCTGCGGGCTATTGCTGCGGCTGACGGGGTAGTGGTGGCGGCCAGCAAGCTGGGCAAGGCCAAGACTGTTTCGCAGATTGTTGCCATTGTATTCCTTTTTATTCACGACTTCCCCTTCAACCTGTGGAATATTCCTATCGGGAAATTTGCTATGGGTGTGGCGGTATTTTTCACGATATGGTCCGGGCTGGATTATTTCAGCCGGGTACGTCACCTTTTAAAGGCGGGGCAGTATAAATGAGAAAAAACCTGATCATTCTAATGGCCTCCGGTTTTGGTATCGGGTATGTACCCAAAGGTTCGGGTACATTGGGTACTGTACTGGGCCTGCTGCTGGCCGCCCTGTTTCCGGACAACTTATATCTTGTAATAGGTATCAGTCTTTTTGGAGTCTGGATAGCCCATGAGGCCGAAAAGATTTTTGATGAACACGACAGCCCTAAAATAGTTATTGATGAGATCGCCGGATTCCTTATTGCTGCTTATAACTGGCATGGTTTTTACCTGATAATAGCCTTTATTCTTTTCCGTATCCTGGACATATTTAAACCCGATCCTATCAGGCAGCTGCAGAAGCTGCCGGGCGGGATGGGCGTCATGGTTGATGATCTGGCGGCAGGATTACTCTCAAACCTGGCCATGAGGCTGGCGTTATATATGTTTAGGGGAGTCCTGGGCTAGCGGCCAGTGACCAGCGGCCAGTGACCAGTGACCAGTGATTTAGGTCGGAAGTAAAGTAGAGCTTAAGATATTTTTAAAAAAATATAAGGAGAGATTTAGATGGTTAAAGCTATTCCTTTTGTTTTTGCTTCAATTATTTATTTGGTGTTCTTGGGTATTTCAGTGTATGCCTTGATACTATTTATTAAGCTTGCTCATAGAGGAATTAAGGCGTTGGATATATACATAAATGAAAAATCAAATAATCAGCTTTAAAAGACTATAGCAGTAGGGCTGCGAGGATAATAATTAACCACGGATAACACTGATTAACTAGGATAAATTCATAAATGAAATAAAGGGAGCAGTTTTGCTCCCTTTATATATTAATCGGACTTAATGATACTTCGGTAGTGTCAATAATTTTTCGCACATTTGTGATCTCTGTGCCTGTGAATAATATTAGTGCCCCTTCTGGTAACGTTGACCCTGTTTTTTGTGGGACTTAGCGGGGGAATGGTATAATAAGCGAGTGACATTGCGCAGCAAGGTAGTCCTGCTTATACGAACGCCTGTGGATAAAGGTCTGGCCGCTCCCGACACTGCTGCTGAAATTTGCGGAACAGACCTTTATCCACAGGCTGAGTATTAGCAGGACTACGCAGCGGAGCATCGGTCACGAGCGTTTATACCATTCCCCCGCTAAAAGGTAAAAAATAAGGTTAACGTTACCTGATGAGGCACTGGCCACTACAGAATCGGTGAAAGCAGCCGCGCTGCGGACTGGCGGATTTTTGCCGGCAGCGGCCTGAAGGAAAAATCGATCGGGTCCACCTTTTCCGATAGCGTCAGGTCTTTGGCAAAATCACTGTCCAGTTTATCAACCAGTTCTTTGTTATAAAGCATGGCATTTACCTCAAAATTAAGCTGGAAGCTGCGCATATCCAGGTTGGCAGAGCCCAGGGAGGCTACCTCGCCATCCACCGAAACAATCTTGGCGTGGATGAAGCCGGGTTTATAGAGATATATTGCGACGCCGGCTTCCATCAGTTCATCAAAATAACTCTGGGATGCCCAGAAAACCATTTTATGGTCCGGTTTTCCGGGCAGGATTATTTTGATATCGATCCCGCTTAAGGCTGCAGTTTTCAGGGCCAGCAGGATGCCTTCATCAGGGACAAGGTAAGGTGTTGTGATATTTATGTACTTCTGAGCCGAATTAATCAGGGCAAAGTAAGACTGGCGTATCGTCTCCCAGTCGGAATCCGGCCCGCTGGCCGCTATCTGTACAAGTTTTCCGTCAAAGCTGTCCCGTTCGGGGAAAAAGTCTTGTCCGATAATCTTTTCCCGGCTGACAAATTCCCAGTCAAGGATAAATATAACCTGGAGGAAATGGACGGCCGACCCCGTTAGCTGCAGGTGGGTATCCCGCCACTTGCCGAGTCTGGGGTGGTAACCGAGGTATTCATCCCCGATGTTAAGGCCTCCCATAAAGCCCACAGTTCCGTCAACGACAACGATTTTTCGGTGGTTTCTGTAATTGAGCCTGTTATTTATAAATGGGAGGACAACCGGCAGGAAAGGTTTGATTTCCACACCGGCATCAGCCAGTTCCCTGGTGAATTGCCGGGACAGTTTCCAACTCCCGACGGCATCATAAATTACGCGCACCCGGATACCCTCTCGGGCTTTCCGGATGAGAATCTCCTTCAGCCTCTGGCCGGTGCTATCATCCCTGATGATATAATACTCAAGATGAATATGGTCCCGGGCTTTTTCCAGCTCGCTAAAAATCCGTTCGAATGCTTCCATACCGTCTGACAGGACCTCTGCCCGGTTACTTCTGGTAAAGGGGGCGCTGGCGTTGTTCAGAAGCAGGTTAACCAGCTGTTTTTTTGACTCGTCAAGGCCCAGGTCCGGGCCCTGGGCTGACTTCAGGCATTCTATCTGCCGGTCAACAATACTCTGCAGGTATGCCATCTCGTGTATATACTTGGTGCGGACTATTTTACGCCTGCGCAGGTTCTGGCCGAACAAAAGGTAGATGATAAAACCAAGGATAGGAAAAACACTGAGGACGGCTAGCCAGGCAATGGTCTTGTATGGGTTCCTCTTCTCAAGAAAGATCAGAAATCCAACGACAATCACCAGGATGGTAGAGGAAAAGGAATAAATCCATATAATCTTTTCGCCGTAAACAGACCAGAATTCGGTGAGCATGTGGCTTTCCTCCGGCAAAATCTACTTTGTCTATTATGTTATCAAATTCGGACAGGAAATAAAAGTGGGAGCAGTCTTAATAAAAATGTTCAGACCTGCCGGTCCGCCACATAAAATTTACTAAACAATCCGTCTTCCATTACCAATCTTTCCATAAGGAAAATGTCTGAAGGTGTATGTTATAATGAGCCTAGCAGGCAGAAAGGGGAGGAAAAGTCTTGCAGATTAAAGGTCTAAGAATATATGTCGTTGTAGCAGCAATCATCGTCACCCTGGCTGTCCTCCTGACTATCCAGTTTATTTACCAGAAATATGATGTAGAGCAACCCCTTTTTAAATTATATTCCCAGACCAAGCTGGTAGAAAAAGCCCCCAGACTGGAGCAGAAGGGCAGCGTCCTGGTGGTGATGCTGGACGTGAAAAAAACCGACAATCTCCGCCAAGCATACCGGGACCTGGTGAATTATACCGAACAGGTGATGGGAAACACCAAGTTCACTATCGAAATGAAGGACAACAGGACCGGGGAACTGGAAAGCGCCTACTATCAGAGCCAGTTTATCATTTATGAGGCTCTGACCAAGGGCGACTTCTCCAGAATGGCCGAGGTGGTTCAGCAGAACGCCCGCAAAGTGGGGGCGGAGTCGCTGGTATTCATTGATAATGACAATATTTATGTTGAGTTTATCAAAGGGGACAACTACCTATACGAAATTATTTCCAGGAAACATGAGGTTCAGGCCAGTGTTGCCGACAGGATGGGAAGTGATCAGAGATGACCGATAAAAAATTCCTGAAAGAAATCTGCTTGGGATCAGGTATCGCCGTCCTGGGCTTTTTGATTTGGCAGGGCTATGATGTTCTCCCACTGATCTTTATCGCGGGTTTCTTTGTGGCTATCTATTACTTTGCCCAGAGCAAAGGCCTGGTTAAACCCATCGGGCTGCACGAGGTAACCAGGAGCAGTATGGGCCATATCACTTTCAACGACATTGGCGGACAGGAATCTGCCATCAAGGAACTTAAAGAGGCCCTGGATTTCATGAAAAATTACGAGGAGATCAGAGAATTGGGCATCAGGCCGCTGAAGGGTATCCTGCTAACCGGACCGCCTGGAACGGGTAAGACCATGCTGGCCAAAGCCGCGGCAACCTATACGGATGCTGTTTTTGTGGCCACCAGCGGAAGTGAATTTATCGAGATGTATGCCGGCGTTGGCGCCCAGAGGGTCAGGAGGCTCTTTAAGACTGCCAGGGAGAACGCCGCCAAGCAGAATAGAAAACAGGCCATGATCTTTATTGACGAGATTGATGTGCTGGGAGGGAAGAGGGGCCAGCATGCCGGGCACATGGAATATGACCAGACCCTCAATCAACTGCTGGTGGAAATGGATGGCATGAAGAGCGACGATTCGATTAAAGTTCTCCTGATCGCCGCCACCAACAGGGTGGACATGTTGGACCCTGCCCTGCTGAGGCCGGGCCGTTTTGACAGGCATGTAAAGGTGGACCTGCCCTGCAAGGACGGTAGGGAACAGATCCTGCATATTCATACCAGAAACAAGCCGGTGGCGGACGATGTCAACTTAAGGGCCATCGCCAGGGAGACCTTCGGTTTTTCCGGAGCTCACCTGGAGAGCCTGGCCAATGAGGCCGCTATTTACGCCTTCAGGGAAGGTCTGCAGCAGATTTTCCTGCGCCACTTCAAGGAAGCGGTGGACAAGGTGATCATGGGAGAGAAGCTGGATAAACGGCCAAACCCCGATGAATTAAGACGGGTTGCCGTGCACGAGACAGGACACGCGCTGTTCAGCGAGCTTTTAAGGCCCGGTTCAGTTTCCACTCTCACCATCAGTCCCAGAGGCAACGCCCTCGGTTATATGAGACAGACCCCCGAAGATGACACTTATCTCCATACCAAAGACTACCTGGAAAACCAGATCTGCATTATGCTGGCCGGCGCCCTATCCGAGGAGCTTATCCTGGGTGACCGCAGTACCGGGGCCTCCAATGACTTTGACCAGGCGGTGCAGATGGCCAAAAAGATAGTTACGGCCGGGATGTCATCCCTGGGCGTGGTATCCGAAGACAGCCTGCCCCAGGCAAAAATGCACCATGTGATTACCGAAATACTGCAGACCCAGGAAAAAAAGGTAAAGGAAACTATAATGCCATATGCAGACAGAATTATACAGTTAACCGACATCCTGCTGGAACAGGAACGGTTATCCGGGGCAGAATTCAGGAAGATGGTAATTGAAGATGAAACTGACTATGAAAAGGTCGCATTTAACGGGTAGGATATAACCTACCCGATTATTTTAGTTACTAGCGCCTCATCAGGTAACGTTAACCTTGTTTTTTACCGTTTAGCAGGGGAATGGTATAAACGCTCGTGACTTATCCTCCGCTGCGTAGTCCTGCTAATACTCAGCCTGTGGATAAAGGTCTGTTCCGCATATTACAGTAGTAGTATCGGGAGCGGCCATACCTTTATCCACAGGCTTCGTAAAGCAGGACTACCTTGCTGCGCAATGTCACTCGCTTATTATACCATTCCCCTGCTAATTCCCACATAAAACAAGGTCAACGTTACCAGAAGGGGCACTAGTCCTCCTCCGTCATGTTTAACACCGGCTGGATAAATTTTCTCATACTCCCGGGCAGGTTTTATATCACAAAAAAAGAATTATAGAGAAAGAGAATTAAACGAAAGGTGGCGGGGTCCCGTGAGAGCCGAACTGATATCAACGGGAACTGAACTGCTGCTTGGCCAGATTATAAACACCAATGCTCGGTTTCTGGGAGAGAGGCTGGCCCGGCTGGGAATAGATGTGTATTTTCAGACCACCGTCGGTGATAATGAAGATCGCCTCAGGGAGGTCTTCAACACTGCCTTGGGCAGGGCCGACCTCGTTATTCTTACAGGAGGGCTGGGACCCACGTCAGATGACCTTACCAAGGAGACCATCGCGGGGGTGCTGGGACTGGACATGCTTCTGGACAGCGGTTCCCTGGCCCGGGTGGAGGAATTCTTCAGCCTGCGGGGAAGAAGGATGCCTGAGGCCAATAGGAAACAGGCCATGATCCCCGAGGGCGCGCGGGTAATCCCCAATAGAGTAGGAACGGCGCCGGGCATGGTTATCGATGCGGGAGAAAAGGTTATTGTCATTCTACCGGGGCCGCCGGTTGAAATGCAGCCCATGTTCGCGGAGATTGTGGAGCCCTATCTTAAAAAGAAGCTGGGCCGGAAAAGGGAACTTATCATTTCCAGGGTCCTCCGCATCCTGGGCCTTGGTGAGTCAGGGATAGAGGAACGCATCCGGGACCTGGTGGACGGTCAGACCAATCCCACCGTAGCTTTTCTGGCCCCCAGGGGAGAAGTCCTCATCCGGCTGACAGCCAAAGCGGGTACCGAAACCCTGGCCAAAAGGATGATAGACAAAATCGAAAAGGAGATTCGCCGGCGGTTGGGAGACTATATTTACGGGACTGACGACGACTCCCTGGAAAAAGTGGTGGCCGGCCTCCTCCAAAAGCGGGGCTTAACCCTGTCCACCGCCGAATCATGTACGGGGGGACTGATTGCCAAACGACTCACCGATATCCCGGGCATCTCGGAGAACTACATGTACGGTATCGTGTCATACTCCAATGAGGCCAAGACCTGTCTCCTGGGTGTTTCCCCGGAGACCCTGGTGAAACACGGGGCAGTAAGTGAAGAAACCGCGCTGGAAATGGTCAGGGGAGTAAGACAGGCCTGTGGAACCGACCTTGCTGTCGCTGTAACGGGGATAGCAGGCCCGGGAGGGGGAACCCCTGGGAAGCCTGTGGGACTTGTATATATAGGCTTTGCCGACCGCGATACCACTGTCGCCCGCCGCTATCTTTTCGCTGGCGACAGGGAAGTAATCCGGTGGCAGACTGCCAATATCGCATTAAACCTGCTGAGGACTTACATGCTGCAGTACAAAGGGTAGAGAGGACAAAGCCGATGAAGAACTATTCACGCTACTTGCTGTTGCCTTTAATTGCAGTTATCGGTGCCCTTACATTATTCAATCTTTTTGCCCAAGTCACATTCCGCCTGGAGGCGGTCCAGGCCAACATTTCCATCCGGACTTTTCAAAACGGCTATACGGTAGTCAGGGTCCCCCCCGTGGGAGAGGTACGGGCCAATACCCATAAAACGCCGCTCAGTATCAGGATCACCCTGGAAAATATTTACCTCGACCCCCTCAAAAAGCTTCTGACAGAGGAGCCCGAGCAGAGGAAGATGGTAGACGGGGCAAAACCGGTTCTGTTAGCTGCCCTCAGGAAACTGGCGGCCCTTTCCCTGGCTTTGGGGTGTGCCGGCGGAGTTCTGGGCCTTGTGATTGTCCAGCGGCGAAACCCCAAAGAGCTGCTGACCGGAGGGCTTATCGGCCTCCTGACAGTAGCTGTCCTGCTGTTTGGAACGTACCGGTCATATGATCCAGGGAAATTTCAGCATCCCGAATATGACGGGATGATCAAGGCAGCCCCGTGGATGATTGGACTCGTTGGCGAAAGTGTCAGCACCGTCAATACCTGGGGTAAACAGATGAGGGGTATGGCCAATAATCTGTACGGGCTTTTTCAGCGGGTTGACAGCCTGCAGGCTATGGCCCCCGGAGACGGTGAAATCAAAATCCTTCATGTTTCGGATATCCACAACAATCCGGCCTCGTTTAACGTTATCGACCAGTTAGTAAAAACATTCAGGGTAGACCTCATCATTGACTCCGGAGATATGTCAGACCTGGGGACCCCGCTGGAGGCGGCTGCTCTGGAACGGGTGAGGAAGCTGCAGGTGCCTTATTTTATAACGCCCGGCAACCATGAAACCACCACTGTCATCCAGGAATTGCATAAGGTTCCTAACATCAAGGTGCTTAATGGCAAGGTGGAGGTGTTTAAAGGCCTGACCGTTGCCGGAATCCATGACCCTTTCTCGCTGAGGAACGACTGGCAGCCGCCATCAGTACCCGAAATCGCCGATTCAGTAATAGGGCTGCGGGAAATTATCCGTCGATCCGGTAAAAGTCCCGACATAGTAGTGGCTCACAACCCCGAAATTGCCTCGGAGTTCTGGGGAGATTTCCCGGTCGTTTTAACCGGCCATAACCACCAATACAAAATAGGGGTCAAACATAAATCTGTGTTCATTAATGCAGGTACGTCGGGAGCATCCGGCATCGGGGCTCTCAAAAGCCAGAAGGAGATCCCGTATACCTTCGTGCTGCTTCATTTTGACCGTACGGCGGCCGGGATCAGACTGAAATATACTGACACCATCCGTATTTCAAACCGGCAGAGCGGATACAGCCTGGAGCGTAAGATATACTCGGAACTATATAACGGAGGTACGGACACTTAGTCCGGCCACAGCTGGTTTAAGGGTGCAGAAAAATACGGTGATAAAAAAGGTAGAAAAAACAAAATAATCTGTTATAATAACCAATATGAGTCTTCTGTCTTAATGACCTAAGGGTCTTTAGATAAAGATGAATCAAATACTGGGAGGAGAATAATTTTTTGATGTTTGAAACCAAGAAATTTGGCAGTTTGGATTTGAGTAAAAAGTTGTACAGTGCCATCAGCGATATGGGTTTTGAAGAACCTTCCCCAATCCAGGTGGCGGCGATTCCCCTTCTCATGGAGGGGAGGGATGTCATCGGGCAGGCCCAGACCGGTACCGGCAAGACGGCGGCTTTTGGCATTCCCATCGTTGAGAAATTAAATCCCAAGTTTCGCGGGGTCCAGGCTCTTGTGCTGTGCCCCACCCGTGAACTGGCCATCCAGGTGGCCGAAGAGATTACCAAGATAGGTAAGTACAGGGAAGCCAGGACCGTTGCCATATACGGTGGCCAGCCCATAGACCGGCAGGTGCTGACGTTGAAGAGAGGAGTCCATATAGTAGTCGGGACTCCCGGGCGGCTCCTGGACCACCTGAGGAGAAAGACCCTGAGGCTCAACGACCTGCGATTTACAGTCCTTGACGAGGCAGACGAAATGCTGGACATGGGTTTCATAGAGGATATTGAGACCATCCTCCAGGAGACGCCGGCCGAAAAGCAGACCCTATTATTTTCCGCGACCATGCCGGATGAGATTCAGAGGCTGGCACGGAAATACCTCAACAACCCGGAAGTAATTTTAGTCAGCAGGGACGAACTTACTGTCCCGCAGATTGAACAGGTTTTCTATGAAGTCAAGGAGCACACTAAGTTTGACGGGTTATGCCGGGTCCTCGATACTTCCAATATTAACCTCGCTATTATATTCTGCCGTACCAAAAGGGGTGTGGACGAACTGGTTGCGGGCTTGGACGCCCGCGGTTATGAGGCCGAGGGACTGCATGGCGATCTGACTCAGGCCCAGCGCAACAAGGTGATGAAAAAATTCCGGGAAGGCCATGTGGAGATCCTGGTGGCCACCGATGTTGCCGCCAGGGGACTGGACATTGAAAATGTGAGCCACGTCATCAACTACGATATTCCCCAGGACCCGGAATCATATGTTCACCGGATAGGGCGTACGGGGCGGGCCGGGAAATCGGGCATCGCCGTTTCGTTTGTGGTCCCTAGGGAATACAGGCAGCTGAGGCTTATCGAAAAAATGATCAACACCAGGATTAATAGGGGTAAGCTGCCCTCGTTCCAGGATGTGTTCGAACGCCAGAAGGAAGTTATCATCGAGCGCCTGGTCAGTACTGTTGATAAGGGAAGACTGGAGCATTATGAGGCGATTGTCGAAGAGATGTCCGGCGATTACGACCCCCGGGTTGTCGCTGCGGCTGCTTTAAAACTGGCCTTCGATCTCGAGGATGCCGAAGAGAAGACAGACGTGGAGGAAACGGAGTTTGGCGATACCGGAGCCGCTCCGGGCATGGTCCGTCTGTTTATGAACATCGGCCGGGCCGACGAGATTAGGCCGCAGGACCTTGTCAGGACTATAGCCGAGGAGGCGGGCATTCCCGGGAAAGTTATCGGGGCTATCAGGATTTATGATAAGTTTACCTTTGTCGAGGTACCCAGGGAAGCCGCCGAAAAGGTGCTTTACTCCATGCACCGTAGTATAATTAAAGGCAGGAAGGTCCATGTTGAACCTGCCAAGGTCAGACCGAGATAGGTGTTAGGTGTTAGGTGTTAGGTGTTTAAAAAGATAATAATAAACCGCAGAGCACGCGGAGGCGCAGAGGAAAAATCGTGGCTGTGCATAAGAAATCAGGGTTGATTCAATCCTGATTTCTTTATTTATTAAGGAAATTACCGTTTGCAGGGTTGCA
>Ga0074195_1002581_pt1 | contig 19662 bp, 23 predicted proteins | sample EPASupsiteHSE623_FD_64525 | JGI IMG/M metagenome (GOLD analysis project Ga0074195, IMG submission 64525) | Bioremediated contaminated groundwater from EPA Superfund site, New Mexico - Sample HSE6-23 | ecosystem: Environmental > Aquatic > Deep subsurface > Groundwater > Contaminated ...
ATTAAACGTAAAATCTGTTGGAGTTATGGGTGATAATAGAACTTATGACAACACAGTTTGTGTAAGAATAGTAGAAGCAACAGATGGAATGACAGCAACTTTTGCACATATTCCACATGAAATATTAGAAACAATCTCAAGAAGAATCATCAACGAAGTTGATGGAATCAACAGAGTAGTTTATGATATTAGTTCAAAACCACCAGCAACTATCGAGTGGGAATAAAATAAAGCAGTATCTTTTAACTTGATACTGCGTCAAATAAGAAAATCAACTCAATCACATACTTGTTGTATGCTCAATCGTTGATTTTCTTCTTTTCCTTGTCTGAAGCTAAAATCTACAGCTTTATTCTAGCTTTTATTAATAAAAAGAAATAATATACATATATAATTAAAAAATTCATAAAATATTTTACTATCATAGCTAAAAGGATTATTGATTGAAAAAGTTAGAGAATCCAGCACATAAAAGTTTACGTAGAAATGAACCTTTACATATTCCCTTTAATGAGCCAGTTCTTTTAAATGATAAAAAGAATAATGAAAAAGATAAAGTAAAAGATATTATTTATGACAAAAAAGGGAAGCCTTTTATAGATATCTTTGATAATGCAATAACGAAAAATAATGATGTCTTGGTAATAGCATTTTCTAAATATTTTAGTCGGATTAATAATTCTATAAATAATCATTATGAGATAATGTCTCAATATATGTGGTGTTTTCAAGCTTCTTTTATTCAAATAAGCTCAGTAAACACAGTTTTATTTTCAGCTTTTCATAAATCATTGATAAATATTGCAAGTGCGTTACACTTAACTAAGAATGGACTATGGGGACCTGCTAGACCATTAATACGACAAACATTAGAATCTCTCATTATTGCAAAATATTGTTCGGTTAATCATGAATCAGAAATATATGATTTGTGGTTAGATGGGAAACAAGTTTCAATTGGAAAAGTTTTTAAGAATTTGGAAAAACCTAATACTGATAGGTTTAAAAGTTTTTGGGGAAGTTTATCTGATCTAACTCATTCAAGTAGATATGCATCTCAACCAAATCTTGATATTAAATCTAACTTGGATGATTTATTATTAAATTTAGTTTGGATTGAAATAGTACTAGAATGTAAATATCATTTATTAATTTCACATGTTATTACTAAGAATATGACTTATTATGAAAAAAGATATTCAGAAGAAAGTTATTTAAGGGTGCAAAAATTAAAACTTGAATTAAAAAATCATTATCTTAACGTCAGAAAGGAAATGAGTAATGATGCTAAACAGTTTATTGTTGATTTTAGAACTAAGTGGGTTGTAAAATAAACAATCTAGAATTCTCTGGGGACAAAATCCCTCTTTTTTCATTCCCAAGCTCAGCTTGGGAATGTATATTTAAACTTTAAAAAAGAGGATCGATTCCACTTAAAGATTCAAACTTAAATATTCCCTACGACGAACAACTAACATGCGAAATACCAGCTATTCCAAAAAAATCTGAAGGTTTTTTAATATAATATTTCTCTTCTATTTCTTTTGTTTGTTCTTCATATGGATTTGTCATTATTTTTTGTAATTGATGAACTGGTTCATAGTTTCCATTTTGTGCTTCTTGGTATGCCCAAACTAGATGCCATTCTCTTAGAGTGTATTTTGGATTAGTTAGTTTCATTTGAGTTGAAAGTTTTTGTTTAGATTCTTCATCATTTACATTTATAAGTGATTTCCATTTTTCTAACCAATTATTCCATCTTGATTTGATAGTTTCATTTTCGCAACTTCCATAAAAACTTTTTGCAAGTTGATTTATGTCATTTGGAATATTTGAGAGTTCTCTAAAAAATATTGTAAAGTCAATTTTTGTTTCTATCATAAGATTGATAAGTTCTTCAAATAACTCAACATTAAACTTACTGATTCCTAGTTTTTTAACCCACATGTTTTCCATTTTTTCTTGCATAAATTTGCTAAAGTTATTTTCAATTTTTTCTAGTTCTTCTAAAGCTTCTTTATTTGAACTAAGTAATGGTTTTAAAGCACTACAAAACGATTTAAAATTTTTTTGTGCAGCTTGGGGTTGATTGAAAAATGAAAAGTGCATTCCTCCACCCGTCCAAGGTTGAAATTTTGGGTCAAACATTTCGATAAATCCAAATGGTCCATAATCCAGCGTAAAACCTCCCGTGGCACAGTTATCGCTATTGAAGTTACCTTGACAATATCCAACTCTTATCCAGTTAGCCACCAAAGATGTAAGACGATTTTGAAACTCATTTGCTAGTAAAATGACTTTTTTTTCTAAGTCTAAATCTTGATTGATTACCTCACTATATTCTCTATCAATCAAATGTAAAACAATCATTTCTAACTCTTTTAAAGCATTTTCATGCTCATTTTTTCTAGCTCGTCTGCCAAAAAGTTCAAGTTGTCCAACTCTTATAAATGAAGATGCAACCCTTGTCGTGATTGCAACATCTTCTTCAATCATAACTTCGGGGTCTTTTGAGTAAGAATTATCTCTAAACCAAGGTCTATTTACTTGCTCTTTTTTAGAGGTAAATAGAGTTAAAGACCTTGATGTTGGAATTCCAAGTGCGTGCATATGTTCTTGGGCTAAAAACTCACGAACACTTGACCTTAAAACTGCACGCCCATCAGCACCTCTACAATATGGTGTTTTTCCAGCGCCTTTTAGTTGAAATTCCCATCTTTTACCATTTATTACAGCTTCTAAAACTGAGATTGCTCTACCATCTCCGTAGCCATTTCCAGTTTGAAAAGGGCATTGTGCATAATATTCTGTACCATAAATTGAAAGTGCATATCCCGTCGCCCAACCTGTATTTTGTGTTAGATTAAAAATATTAGACATATCACCAGAAAACATTTTAATAAAATCATCTGATTTTATTAAGTTCTCACTAAAGCCTAATTCTTTAAAAAAATTAACACTATGAGAAATATATATTGGCTCTTTAATAGGAGTAGGTTGCACAGGAACATAGTGACCACTAAAAACCTCTCTTGATAATTTATTATCTCCATTAAATTTTGCATCAGGGTCGCTGTTGAGTTTTTCTACAAAAGAGTAATTACTTAAATTGGCAAGTTCTTTAAATGTTTCTATATTTTTGTTAGTATTTTTTTTCATTATTATATTTTCCATAAATTTTTATTTATTAAGATTCTAACATAACTACCTTTGATTCAAAACAAAGCAACTATTAACTAAAATACAAAAAATACCAATAAAAGCGATAATTATGGCAATAACAAGACAAATAATATTTTTAGCAAAAAGAGATTGTATTGAAGAACTAAAAGCATTACTTAAATCAACTATTAAAGAGTCAAAAGAAGAAGAGGGATGTTTGATGTATGAGGTTTTTCAAACAAAAACTAATCCAGTTGAATTTATAGTAATTGATTCTTGGGAAAGTGAAGAAGCATTAAATAAACACTATGAAACTTCACATTACTCACATTTTATAAATAATTTTAACGAATACAATGCTCATATTGAGCCTTTTGAATTAGAAATTTTATAAAATTCAAAGATAAAATAATAATGAAAATCTCTTATCATCGTAGACGTAAAATCAAAACAAGAAGAATAGCTTTACGGGATTTGATTTTAAGAGGTATTGAAGACCCAAAAGATTTAGCAAAAGAACTGAAAGTTACACTTCAAACAATCAAAAAAGATTTGGAAGCACTTAAAACCATGAGTGAAGAAGATTTTACTTTTGAAACTAGACAAACTTCTCAAGAAATACTTGATAAAAAAGATACTATATTAAAAATGTTAGATGATGAAAATTACTACACAGAAAATGGCGATTTAAATATATCAAAGATAACAAAAGATTTAAATACTAGTAGAGCAACAGTTATGTCTGTTTTAAATGGAGAATAAGATACTTAACAAAGGAAAAAAATAAATGAAAATTCACAGAATAAACCCATGTAAACGTTGGTCAGATGTTACAGTTTTTAATGGAATTGCAACTTTTACAGAAGTGGCAGATTTTGATACAAGTGCAGATATAAAAGGTCAAGTAAAACAAATATTTGACCAAGCAGAATCCTCACTTGCTTTAATAGATAGTGATAAAACACGAATTTTAGCAGTTACTATTTACATCACAGATTTTGCAAACTTTGATGGTTTAAATGAGATTTGGGATTCTTGGTTCCTTGATGGAACTGCACCAAGTAGAGCTTGTGTAAAAGCTGAATTGGTTGACCCAAATTTATTGGTTGAAATGACATTTACAGCAGCTGCTGGCGAAAAGTTTCAATCATAATTATAAATTGTTTATGTAGACTATAAACAATTACTATCATCTTTTTTTTAACTACAACTTAAAAAATGCGGGGATACTTCAATAAATTAAGTATCCTGTCCCTGAAACTACGGGCTTATCAAACATACTTAAGGAATGTAGCTAATGAATATTACAACAAACGATTCTCAAATACTTTTAGCACTCAATAAACCTAAGGGTTATTTAGTTACACGATCCGATGACCTTGGGCGAAAAACTGTTTACAATCTTTTACCTGATTGGCTTTTTCAAGATGGATGGATGCCTATTGGACGCCTTGATTTGGAATCAAAAGGGCTTTTATTGTTCACAAGAGATGGAAAAATAAATGATGCCTTAACAAAACCGGGAAATTGTATCAAAATATATGAAGTTTGGGTTAGAGGTTATGTCACAGATGAACATATTATTGATGCTAAAAAAGGTGTAGAAAGTATTCACGGTCTACTAAAAGCTAAGGTCGAAAGAATAGGCAAGGGTGGTGCAAAAACAAAACTTAGAGTTGAACTTGAAGAGGGTAAAAATCGCCATATTCGCAGACTTTTTGGAGCATTAAAAGACCCAAAATTTGGAACACCTTTAAAGGTTTTAGATTTGAATCGAGTTAGTATTGGCAGTTTTAAGTTAAACATCGAAATAGGTAAGTGGCGTTATCTTTCATTGGAAGAAGAGAGAATGCTAATTAAAAATTAAAAATTAAAAATTAAAAGGGCAATACAAGTCGTCTAAGCTCTTTATGTTACAATACTTTTTTAAAAAATGGTTGTATTAAATAGGAGTTTAAAATTAAAATAATAAATGTGATTTCTAATCAAGATAGATTAAATCTAATTCGAAATTTTTGTGAAGATGATTTAGAAAATGAAGTTGAAAATGTCTTAAAAAATATTTTAGAAAATGGCTCTTATGAATTAAAATCAATGATAAAACTTTTTGATTTAATGGATAATTCAAGTACTGAAAGTGATTTACAAACTCCTTATTCAATTGGTAATAGAACAATTGAAGTTATTAATACTTGCGAACAATTGCAAGAGGCAATGAACACAATTTTATTAGCTCCATTTATAGGTTTTGATAGCGAACAAAAACCAACATTTAAAAAAGGTCAAGCAGATAACGGTGTTTGCCTTATTCAACTAGCTACAAAAGATAAGTGTTATCTTATTCAAATTAAACAAATCAAAAATCTAAAACCACTTATAAACTTTTTGGAAGATGATAAAATAATAAAAATAGGAACAGGATTAAAAGGTGATAATGTAGCACTTTTTAAACAATTTAACCTAAGACTAAAATCAACAATCGATCTTGAAGATATATTCAAAAAACTCTCATCTAAAAACCAAATAGGAGCAAAAAAAGCAGCTTCAATAATATTAAATGAAAAATTACAAAAATCAAAAAATATGTCAAGATCAAATTGGGAAAATGAAGAGTTGACTTCTGGACAAATCAAATACGCTTCAGAAGATGCAACTGTTGTATATGATGTAATGAATAAAATCCTAGAACAATACCCCTTTGCTATGAAAATGATGCCAACATTTTTTCAATTACAGTACTCTCAAGAATAAAAAATATTATAGTTTAAAGCATAATCTCTCCTATGAAAAACTTACCTATTTATGATGTCTTAGATGATATTAAAACCACACTTACTAATAACTCAACACTTATCCTAGAAGCGCCACCAGGTGCAGGGAAAAGTACTGTTGTGCCTATTTCTTTGCTCAATGAATCTTGGCTTGGAAATAAAATAATCATCATGCTTGAACCTCGCAGAGTCGCTGCTCGAATGGTTGCTGTTCAAATGGCAAAGTTGCTAGGTGAAGAAGTAGGGCAAAGTGTAGGTTATCAAGTGAAAATGGAGAGTTGTTATTCAAAACAAATAAAACTTTTGGTGGTAACAGAAGCAATACTTGTGCGTAAACTTCAAAGTGACCAAGCTTTGGAAGATGTGGCAATGGTAATCTTTGATGAATTTCATGAACGAAGTATTCATACTGATTTATCCCTTGCCCTTTGTCTTCAAGTACAAGAACTTTTAAGACCTGATTTAAAACTGTTGATTATGTCTGCAACCCTTGATTCTAATGAGCTAACAAATCTTTTAGGAAAAATTCCCGTTATAAACTCAAAAGGTAAAATATATGATGTTGAAAATATCTATCTTGAAACAAATATAAAACAACCAGATAGTAAAAGTATAAATACACTTCTTTTAAATATCACACTTAAATCCATAAAAGAGGATGATGGTGATATTTTAGTTTTTTTAGCAGGCTCACGTGAGATACAAAAACTTCAAGCTTTACTTGAGGAGAGTTTAAAAGATAAAGATATTGAAATACTTCCTTTATACTCAACTCTTAGCAAAGAAAAACAAGACAAAGCTATTTGTAAATCACATAAAAGAAAGATAATACTCTCTACAAATATCGCACAAACATCTTTGACAATCGAAGGTGTAAAAGTTGTGATTGATTCAGGCTTAGAAAAAGTATCACGTTACAACTACTCAAATGCAATGAACCATTTAGAACTATCATTTATCTCAAATGATTCTGCAATCCAAAGAGCAGGACGAGCAGGTCGTCTAAGCGATGGGAAATGTTACAAGCTTTGGCACAAAAGTAAGATACTGCAAGAGACAAGCAAAGCTGAGATATTAAGAACTGATTTAAGTTCATTTTTTCTAGATTTGGCACTTTGGGGTTATGAAGATATAAAAGAGTTTAAGTTTTTAGATTATCCTCAAGAAGTGGTGCAAAATAGCACAAACTTAGTACTTCAAGAACTTCAAATGCTAAATGAAGATAATCAAATAACAAAATTTGGTAAAAAATCCCTGACTCTTGGTGTTCATCCACGTTTTGCATTTATGATATTACGAGCAAATGAGTTAGGCTTTGCCTATGAAGCTTGCCTTTTGTCTGCCATGTTAAGTGAAAAAGATATATTTAAAAATATGAGTTTTAACTGTGATATATATTCTAGGTTTTTACATTTGTATGAAAAAGATTTTGATAGTGCATATATAAATTCACATCTCGCAAAAACTGTGTTAAAACAAGCAGAATTCTTTTATGGAAAATTAAAAAATATTGAAGCTATTAACAAAAAAACACAAAAGATAAATGAAGAAATTTTAAGTATATTACTTCTTTTAGCATATCCCGATAGATTAGCAAAACAAAGAGGGAAAAATGACACTAAATATAAACTAAGCAATGGTAAAGGCGCTATTTTAAATATTGAAGATAGTTTATTTAATGAAGAGTTTTTAGTAATTGCAAATCTAAACGCACATACAAAAGACTCATATATAAACCAAGCCCTAAAGATTTCTTTGCAGACAATAGAAAAAGAATTTGAATCATATATTCAAAAAAAAGAGTCTATCACTTACAACAAAGAAAATAAAAAATTTGATATAAAAGAGCACTATTATTTCTATGCTCTTGAGTTATATTCAAGGGCAATATCAAATGACCCTAAACACGACCTTTCAAAACTTCTTTTAGAGTTGATAAAAAAAGAGGGATTAGAACTTCTGACATGGAGCAAAAAAGCCATAGAACTACAAAATAGGGTGAATTTTATAAATGAAAATATGAATAATGATTTCCCAATATTCACAAACTATGCTTTGATAGATTCACTTGATGACTGGCTAGAACCATATTTACAAAATATCACAACAGTAAAAGAGCTTGAAGCTTTGGATATTTACACTATTTTACTAGGAATAATCCCTTGGGAAAAACAACAATTTTTAGAAACTCTTGCACCAGATAGTATAAAAGTTCCAAGTGGCTCAAATATAAATATCGATTATTCAAATCCAAAAAATCCCATCTTAGCCGTAAAAATCCAAGAAATGTTTGGACTAAGCGTTACTCCAAAAATACTAAATAACACCATCGCCTTACAAATACATCTTCTAAGCCCAGCCCTAAGACCAATACAAATAACAAATGATTTAAAAAGCTTCTGGGAAAACTCATACGATGAGGTAAGAAAAGAGTTGTTTTCAAAGTATAAAAAACACTATTGGCCTACAAATCCTTTTGAGGCTGTGGCTACTAGTAGGACTAAGAAGAATATGATGAGGGTTGACTAAATTCTGGGGAGTGATGTTTCTTAAAGATAAAATATACATCATTTTGATAAAATGATATATATTTAAAATATTGGAGTTTATTATGACAGCACCAAAACAAGAAGCAAAAAAAGTGATTGATTCATTACCCGAAGACGCATCTTATGATGAAATATTAAAAGAGTTAGCTTTTGATAGAATGATTCAAAGAGGCTTAAAAGACTCATCTGAAAATAAAACTATTTCAAATCAAGAGATGAAAAATAGAATAAAACAATGGTAAATATACATTGGACAGATGAAGCAGAACTTTGGCTTAAAAATATACATGATTATATAGCTTTGGATAAAAATACTATTGCCAAAAAAGTTGTAACAGAAATATATCAAAAGGTACAAATACTTCAATCCTTTCCAAAAATTGGTTATGAATATGAAAACAGTCAAGATAAAGAGATAAGAATATTACTTTATGGTCATTATAGAATTGCATATTTAATTAAAGATGAAAATACAATTGATATTTTAGGTGTATTTCATGGAGCATTAGATATTGAAAGATACTTATAAAATAGTCAAAAATTTAAGGACAATCGTAACCTTAATTAAATTCTTATAGTTATAAATTGTCAAAGACTATTTATGTGACAATACAAAATCAAAAAAATATTAGCAAATATAAATACTAAGGAAATATTAAAATGGAAACAATTTATTCAAAAAAAAATCATGAAGAAATTAACACTAGTGTTTTATTTAAATCTTCTGAATTTAAAGAGAGTGTAATGAAGGAATCTGCAGAAAAATTTGCACTTATATCACAGACAACAAGATATATGCCAGAGATAGTTCTCAATGGAAATTCTATTAATATAATTTCCTTTTTTGATAAAATGAAAGAATTATATTTTTCTGAGCGTTCTATCAAAAATATAACTGATATGTCATCAAGGTCGTCTTTTTTCGACACAGAAGCTCAAGAATTTAACCTTGAGATGGCAGAAAAAGAGATTAAAGAATCAGATAAGTTTTCAAGCATAGAAGATATATTTAAAGCCTGGGAAGAGTACCCTGTAAATCTAGTTTCATTTTTAACTCCTCTTTATCATATGGGTTATTTTTTAGTTTTAGCAGAGATTTCAAATAACAAAAATTTAAAAAATAAACTTAAAAACAGAGCTTCAAGTTTTTTAAGATCTTACTTAGAATTAGAAGAATATAAAGCTGTTATTGGTTATAAAGTTGATATAAATATAAAATCTTTAACTTTTACAGAGCTAATAGCCCAATGGATGTCTTTTATTAATTCATTTCTAAGTGATTTTTCTGTTTATTTAATTAAATCTAAACAAAAAGTGACTTATGAAAATAAAGATGAAGTAGTGTTAAATTTTAAAAATTTAATGAAAGATATTAAACCAAAATCACTTAAGATTAATGAAGAGATTTTGACTTACTTAAAATAGAATTTATGCCAGGCACCAATTAGTAATTTTTCTTAACTCAGACTTAAAAATAAAGGGAACAGGCAACTTTAAACTACTGCTCTTTTTATTTTTATTAGTGACAATAAGGACAAGTATAATCTGTATTTTCAGGTTTTTCTGGGTGGCTTTTATTATCTAATTTATCTTTATCAAAAGCATGATAATTTTTGCACTCTTTTTCAAAAGCACTTTTAGGGCTTGAAGCATAGAAGAATTTAAATCTTTTATATTTTCCAATCCAATTTTTAATTTCGTGATTTAAATCTGTATCAGAACGACCATAATATTGAACTACAAATAGTCCACTTTTACTTTCATATCCTAAAGCAAAGTTACCAGCTGATATTTTTGTGATTTCAGAATCTACACTTCTAGCTATTAAAGCATAAGAACTTTTCATTCCAATAGATCTCTTCATATATTTTCCTTAGGTTGTTTTTCTTAAATTAAATTCAGCGGACAGTATACTAAACTAATTATAATTTAAAATAAAAGGAATATAATTCCACAACAAAAGCCTATATTCAATGGGTTCAAGGATACCTTTAATGCCAAATACTAATCAAAATAATCTACTAGAACTCTCTATACCAGAGCAAAATCATCAGCATTTCAAAATATTCAAGCCATATGGTTTTTTAAGTCAGTTTGTACCCGAAACACGAAAGAAAAAAAAGGTATTAGGTGAGTTATTTAACTTTCCTGATAAAATTATGGCTATTGGCAGACTAGATCACGACTCAGAGGGATTGTTGTTACTCACAACTGACGGTATGAAAAGCTTTCAAGTAAGAGATAAAAGTATAGAAAAAGAGTATTACGTGCAAGTTGATGGAGAGATTACAGAAGATGCAATATCACAGCTGCAAAATGGTGTTAATATTAGTGTTAATGGGACTACCTATCTGACTCTTCCTTCCAAAGCATTCATGCTTGAAAATGAGCCCAAACTTCCTACTCGTGGTCGTAATATTCGTAATTCAAGTCATGGTCCTACTAGCTGGATTTCTATTACGATTTGTGAAGGTAAAAACCGTCAGATAAGAAAAATGACGGCTGCTGTTGGCTTTGCCACATTAAGATTGGTAAGAATTCGGATTGGTGATATTCATATTGATAACATGATTGCAGGTGAGGTTGTTACTCTAGCTAATTTTGATGACGCACTTAATTGCAGTTAAGTCAAATTCCATTAGAATACGAAAATATTTAAAGGATTTAAATGAAAAAAGAATTTGACAAGTTTAAACAATGGCTTAGTCTTAATTATAGTGATGGTTTATTAGATTTAAATCCACCTGCTACAGATGATGAAATAGAAGAACTTACAAATACTCTTGGTGTTGATTTACCAGATGATTTTATTAGTGTATTAAAAATACATAATGGTCAAAAAGGTGAAGCTGCTTGGCTTTTTGATTCTCAGGAATTTTTATCAAGCAAGCGTATTATTGAAGAGTTTAATATTTGGAAAAACTTATTGGAAACGCAGCTTCAAGGTAAAGTTTCAACTCCTGATGATGGAGTTAAAAATGAGTGGTGGAATATAAACTGGATACCATTTACAAGTGATGGTTGTGGAGATCATTATTGTCTTGATTTAAGTCCAACGCAAACTGGAACAAAAAGTCAAGTTATTACTTTATGGTATGAGTTAAGTGAGCGAGAAATAGTGTCACAAAGTTTCTCTTTATGGTTTGAAGAGTATATTGAACTGTTATATTCTGGTGAGCTTGTTTACTCAAAAGAGTATAACTCTATAGTTTATAAAGATGAATTATAATAAAGGATAATTTTTGAATGACAATATAATTTATGCGTTTATCGCACTAGCAATTTTTATAGCCTATAAAAAATATACTCAATATAAGGTATTAAAACTTGTTCCAACTCTGCTTGCGCAAGGTGGTCAAATTGTTGATGTTAGAAGTGAAGAGGAGTTTGCATATGAGCATAAAGATGGAAGTATCAATATTCCATTAGATTTACTTAAAAATAGAATGAAAGAGTTAGATAATACAAAGCCAGTAATTCTTTGTTGTGCTAGTGGAAGTAGAAGTGCAATTGCAAAAAATACTTTAATGGCAAATGGATTTAAAAATGTTCATAATGCAGGGACATGGAATTCCCTTATAAAATAAAAAAAGAAGAAAAATGTTTAAAACAAATGATTATTGGGAAGAAGAGTTTATTGAGTATGATGATAGAACTTTGGATTCTATCTATTTTGATGATTGTACTTTTGTAAAATGTGACTTTTCAAAAAGTCTTATGCAAAATTGTAAGTTCACTGAGTGTAAATTTGTAAATTGTGATTTATCTTTAGCTACATTAAAATCTTGTACTTTTAATGATGTTGTATTTGAGAATTGTAAGCTTATTGGTATTTCTTGGAGTTCTTGTCAAGAGCCTTTTGAAGTTAGGTTTGATTCTTGTAATATTTCTCAAAACTCTTTTCATGTTATGGATTTGCGACAAATGAAGTTTATAAACTCTTTGATTCAAGATTGTGGTTTTGAAGAGTGTAATTTGGAAAAAGCACTTTTTGATAACTGTAATTTAGAACAAACAGTTTTTATAAAAAACAATTTAAAAAAAGCTAATTTTGAAACCTCAAAAAACTATCTAATTGACCCAAAACAAAATGATATACAAAATGCTTTTTTTTCACTTCCTGAAGCTTTGAGTTTTTTGAGTCTACTTCCTATAAAAATAAAATAAGTATAAATAGGGCATTTATAGTTTTAACGCGATTGTAAATAGCTATGTGTTATCATTGCGACCATTTTATTTTATAAAATATTTTAGATTTAGGAGCGATATGCGTTTTTTTATAATTTTTTTCCCATTTATTTATCTTTTTGCTTCAAACACTGCTTTTGATTTATACAAAAAAGAGACAAATCCTACACAACACACACTTTTAATAATCGGCGGAATTCACGGTGATGAGCCAGGTGGATATTTTGCACCTGCTATTTTAGAAAAATATTACAAAATTAAATCAGGTAATTTATGGATTATTCCAAATTTAAATGTTGATAGTATCATGGCTAACAATAGGGGAATTTACGGGGATATGAATAGAAAGTTTAATGTTATTGATAAAAATGATAACGACCTTTTAACCATAAATAAAATCAAAGAGCTTATTCTAGAAAAAAGAGTTGATTTGATTTTAAATTTACATGATGGTTTTGGATTTTATAGAGATATTTATGAAGATTCTGTTTTTAATCCAAACTCTTGGGGACAAGCAACTATTATTGATCAAGAAAAAATAGATGAAAAATTTGGTAATTTGGGTGAAATAGCAAATCAAGTAAATAGAAGTTTAAATAATGAAGCTTTATATAAAGATTTTCATACTTTCGGCGTAAAAAATACTCAAACAAAACAAAAAGATGAGCAGATGCAACAATCTTTGACTTATTTTGCAGTTACACACAATAAACCAGCTTTTGCCATAGAAACAAGTAAAAATATTACTGAGTTAACCCATAAGGTTATTTATCAATTGAAAGCTATTGAAGAGTTTATGAAGATTATGAATATCGAATTTGAAAGAGATTTTGATATAAATAATTATGAAGTGGTAGAACAAAAAGTTAATGATTTTGGGAAAATTACGATTAATGATAACATTACTTTTGATTTAACAGATATTAAAAATAATCTTAGATTTGTTCCTTTGAAAAATGAAAATAATAAATTTGATTTAACACACACTCTTGCTCGAATTAAATTTAATGATAATAAATATGAGATTTATGTTGGAAATATAAAAGTTTGTGATTTATATCCTCAAATTTTTGAAGTAGCAAATACACAAGATAAAATTAAAATCTTAGTTGATGGAAAAGAAATAGAGACATCTTTTGGAAATCAAATAGATATAAAAAATGATTTTAAAATTGAAAAGTCTGATTTAAGGGTAAATATTATTGGATTTAGCAAAGATAAAATAGATAGTGAAGATGATATATTAATCAAAAAAAGTGATATTCAAGATAACTATTCAATAGATAATAATAAAACAAAATACAGAGCAGAGTTCTATAAAGATGGTAAATTTTATGGGACGATTATATTAAACTTTTCAAATAATTAAAAGGAAGAAACTAAATTTCTTCCTTTTATTATCTTGTTTTTGGTGTACACTTTTTACTAAAAATACACACAGGACAAAAATCTACAATTCCCACAATAAGTGGAATAATCCCTAAATAAAACCAATAATTTTCTGTAAAGAATCCAATTGCAATTAAAATTAATCCTATTACTATTCTAAATGGTCTACAAAAACTTCTAATTTTATCAAATATGTTCATATATAATTCCTTGAATTTTTTATTTAAAATGAATTATTATATAAGTAAACTTAATACTATATAAATAAGAAAAACTTATTATATATGAATAAATATTTATTAAGAAAGCTTAAATATTAAACTGTTTTTTGTACAGTTCTTCAAGTGGAGTTTTGTCTTTATAGTCGATTATATCACCAATTTCAATTTGGATTTTTAAGTTTTTTGTTCTTTTTTCTATTGCTTCTTTTAGAACTTCATTTGCATTAGTTTTTATAAAAACTGGTAGAATATTAATTCTATTTTTAAGTGCCATTAATTTAGCACCTTCTTTAAAAGTACTTATTGGTTCATCTGTTTTATTTCTTGTTCCTTCTGGAAAAACAAAGATTGAATACCCTTTTTTTACTACTTCTTTTGTATCTTTAAAAAAAGAAGTCATATTTGCAGATTCTCTATCTAATAAAATCGCGTCAGCATTTCTAGTGAAAGTTCCAAAGAAAAAAGAGTTAAAAAGCTCTTTTTTTGATACCCAAAAACCATGAATAAATGAATCTTTTAATGCAAGTTCTACAATAAGTGGGTCAATAATACTTCTATGATTTGATACAAGTAAATAATTACCATCTTTTGGAAGTTTCTCTTTATTTAAAACTTCAACGCTAATATTTAGTTTTGATAAAAGTACTTCTGAATATTCAATTCTTAAGGCTTTTTTTTCTTCTGAAGAGTTAACTTTTTTTAGTTTGAAACCATATTTATTTGTCAAGTACGTCGCATATATTGCAATGCTTATTTGTTTTAAGTTCAATTGTGTCCTAGTTTAATTTTTTTGCAATTGTATCAAAATGAAGCTATTATTGACGCTTTTTTTATATAAATCTCTTCTAAATTTATATATGATTGATAAACTAATACTTCAACTCCATTTTTAGTAACTTCTTTAAAGGCTTCACAATACTTTTTGTCAATCTGACAAGCTAGTTTAAAAGGCAAATTATCGTCTCTTTGTATAACATATAACATTACAGCGCGATGACCATCTTTTGCCATTTGTGCTAATTCATTTAAGTGTTTTGTTCCCCTTGAAGTTACAGCATCAGGAAAAGCTAAATAATCATCTATTTTTAAACTTACACTTTTTACTTCAACATAACATTTCTGATTTTCATTTTCAAGTAAAATATCAATTCGGCTATTTTGCCCATATTTTTGTTCAGGTTTTAATGAACTATATCCTTGCAGTTCTTTTATTACACCATTTTCTATAGCTTCTATTGCTATTTTATTTGCAACTCCTGTATTTGTACAGATTAGATTTTCGCCCATTTTGGTAAGTTCCAAAGTATATTTTAATTTTCTTTTAGGGTTATCATGAAAAGTAAGCCATACATCACAATTTTCTTCTATACATGAAGTCATCGCTCCACTATTTGGAACATGGGCTGTAATTTCATCACCATTATCTAAAATAACATCGGCTAAAAATCTTTTATATCTTTTTATTAATTTGCCATGTAAGAGTTTTTCAAATTGCATTTTGTTACCTTTTGTGTTTTTTGCATTATATAAAAAAATAGTTATTTTTTAATAAAAATTAAAGGAATACATATTGCATGTAATTAAAAAAACATGGAGTATTTTATGAAAAAGTTTGAAGCAAATAAACACTCGTTAAACTATGAAAAAATGGATACCTTACATAAAGAGTTTTTAGATATTTACAATAGTGTAGATTTAAAATCAAAAGATAGCATTAATTCAAAAGCTATGGAATTACTTGAACATACAAAAAAACATTTTAATGAAGAAGAAAAATTAATGGATAGATATGATTATCCAAGAAGTAGAGAGCATAAAGAGGAACATAATAAAGTTTTATCTGAGCTTAGATTTTTCATTGATAAATCATATAGTATTTTTGGTATGAATATTTTAAAATCATATTTTGCAGAAAAATTACCTTATTGGTTTGATTATCATTTGGCAAGTATGGATAGTGATTTAGCAGCTTTTTTAAAAAATGTTAATTTAAAAAGCAATAAAAAACAACAAGAAGTGAATTAGTTTTTATTTTTCTTCAAACTTTTTAAATACCCATTTACATTATCTTTTGTTACAAGTACCCCAAAATCTTTTGGAGTATTTGTCTTTTTATCTTCAAAAAGTTTAGCAAAATATAAATATCCATACTCTTGTTTTAAGTGAGAAGAATCAACATAATATTTTTGATTTTTTGTTACACTATTTGGATACATAAAATCCCAATAGGGTGTGATTTTAGCAATCTCTTCTTTCCATTTATAATAAACATCCATTTTATCTACTTCTTCTAAAAGACTCAATTGTGAAGTATGGATGGCAGTTGTAAATACTTTTAGATTTACTTGATACTCTTCACACAATTTCACCATCTTTTTGAAATACTCTAAATTTGTCTCTCCCCATTCTAAATAGTCAGTATATTTTTCCCTATAACCTTCAATAGAGTTTTCCCATCTTCTATCTTCTTGGGTATTTAAAACTATTTGTTGATGATAATGAGTAATTGCTCCATCTTTATAAAATGGTTCTGTAAATGTGTTGTAATAAACATATTTTAAATACTTAAATAGAGGAATTTCTAAATAGTGTTTAAATTGTTTAAAAGGTGTAAAACCACTTTCAAACAAATCTTTATCAAAATCACTGTTGTTATCTTCTAAAACTTCACTAAAGGTATAAAGATTTAATCCAATAATCACATTTTTGATTGGAAAATGTTCAAGGGAATATTTTAAAAAATAGTATTGTTCTTCAAGTGTTGAATAATTAAGTCCTAAATTATAAACTTTATCATTTGTGTATTTTTGTATATCTTGTGGGCTTAAATAGTGAACTCTACTTCCTCCAAGCATTATAGTATTTGGTTTTACTTCATTTAGTTCTACAAATTTTTGAGTTCTATATCCTAACGCAACATCTTTATATAAACCTAAATCAAATTTACTATTAATTCCAACAGGGTCAATTATGTATCTAACACCAATACCTAAAATAAAAAGAATAAAGGTAAAAACTATTGATAAAACTATATATAACTTATATTTTTTTTTCATCTTTTAGCCTTAAAATTGGAAATATAAAAATTCTTTTGCATCTGAAAAAGTAAATAAAGAAGCAGTTAAAAGAATTATTGTATAAAAAATATATTTGAAATTTGGTTTAAAGTTTTCAGAAATTTCCATACTATTCTTACATCCTAAAGCCAAAAACAGAGCTAGAACAATATAAAAACTTTGTAAATAAAGATCAACATAAAATAAATCATTAAATCTAAGATTTGAAATATCAAATAGCGTAGTTGTAACATATAAAGCATCACCAAAATCATTTGCAACAAATAAAATTCTTGTTATGATAAGTCCAAAAAACATTAAAAACCAAGCAAGATAGTAGTTCATTTGTAAATTTGCTTTTTTCATCATGTGAGCCATAACTACAAAAATACCATTTAATAATCCCCAAACAACAAAGTTCCATCCAGCTCCATGCCAAAATCCAGATACAAAAAATGTAATCATAATATTTAGGTACATCACCCAAACTAAAGATTTATTTCCACCTAAAGATTTGTAAACATAATCACTTAAAAATCTTGAAAGGGTAATATGCCATCTTTTCCAATAATCTGCAAAATTTCTAGCTTTATATGGGCTATTGAAGTTTTTTGGAATATTTATATTAAACATTTTTCCAATACCAATAGCCATATCAGCATATCCTGAAAGGTCAAAATAGTAAGATAATACATAAGAAACAGAAGCATACCAAGCTTCAACCATAGATAGTTTTTGAGCATTATCAAAGGCATATTGGGCATAATCAGTTAATGGGTCACCAATTAATGTTTTTTTAGAAAGTCCAATTGCAAAAATAAATAGACCTAAGGCTACATTTTCCCATTTTATAAAAGATTTCCATTTTGTTTGAAATTGTGGAATAATCTCTTTGTGGTGCATAATTGGACCCATTAGAAGTTGTGGGAAAAAAGTAATAAATAAAGCGTAATTTAAAAAATTGTACTCTTTTGTTTCACCTCTATATGAATCAACCAAAAAAGCGATTTGTTGGAATGTAAAATAACTAATTGCAAGAGGAAGTGCTAAATGAAAAAGTTCAACATCTTTATTTAAAGCCCAGTTAAAATTTTCTATAAAAAAATCTGTATATTTAAAGTATCCTAAAAGTGCAACATTTCCTACAATCCCAAATGTTAGCATTTTTTTAGAGTTTTTTTTTCCTAAAAATTGACCAACATAAAAGTTAAAAAACATACTTCCTAAAATTAAAGGTAAATAAATTACATTCCACCAAGAGTAAAAAAACAAAGAGGCTGATATTAAAAAAATCTTACTTAGAGTTATTTGTTTTTTTGAGTTTAAATAAAAATAAACAAAAAAAGTTATTGGTAAAAACAGTAGTAAAAATTCATAAGAGTTAAATAACATATCGACCTTTATTATTTTAAGTGAAAAAAATTGTGAAATTTTAGTTTAAAATTGTGAAATAATTGCTGAGGTAACCATTTGTTGTTTAAATAGTCTTAAAAGATTATATTCCAAATCAAAAAGATTTGGAATATAAATATCATAGAATCTTAGGCTTCTTTCAACTTTTTAATCAAAGGAAGTTTGTCCAACAAATCTTCACAATATTCCCATTGTGTTAGTGTTTCTTTCCACTCTTGAGGAATTGCATCAACTCCAAAATATGCTCCTAAAACCATACCAATGGCAATTGCTCTTGATGCATTATCACCTCCAACCATTGCATTTGCTTGTAGGGCTTTTTTTAGTCCATCTTCTTTATTTGCATATTTTAGTATGAAGTAAATACTTCCTGGAAGTGTGCCTTCTGTTGGGCTTGCTTTTCCTACTTTTATTGGTTCACTTCTTCCAATATCCCAAAGTCTGGCCATTGATGTAAGTGCTAAATCATCGCTGAATTGTTCTTTTGAAAGCTGTGTTTCTGGATTTGCTTCTTCTTCATATTTTGCGATTGCTTGTTTTGTTTTATCTTCAAAAAATCCACCCATTAAAACTGCAACTTCTTCGATGGCATCTATTGGACTCACCCCTCTTAAAACTCTGTGAGTAACCCTTGCAAAAAACTCACCACCACCAAGAGCTGAGAAGTCTTTGTGAGTAAACATAGCTTTTCTTGCAACATCAACTAACTCATCTTCATTTTCATAGTATCCATGAGCTGCTACATGACGTATTGCCATGGCATTTGAAATTCCACCTAAGTTTTCAGTTTTTGTTCCATGTTTTACTTGTGAGTAAGTCTCTTTTGTCATTGTACAAATCCAAGAACCCCAACCATTTTCAAGTCTATTCATCCAATGGGGAATTAACTCTTGCACGCTAAAAGTTCTAGGTG
>Ga0074195_1002582_pt1 | contig 19659 bp, 20 predicted proteins | sample EPASupsiteHSE623_FD_64525 | JGI IMG/M metagenome (GOLD analysis project Ga0074195, IMG submission 64525) | Bioremediated contaminated groundwater from EPA Superfund site, New Mexico - Sample HSE6-23 | ecosystem: Environmental > Aquatic > Deep subsurface > Groundwater > Contaminated ...
TTCAGGTCCATAAACTTCAATAACTCTTCCTTTTGGAAGACCACCAACACCAAGTGCTAAATCTAGTCCTAAAGAACCTGTACTAATAGTTTCAGTTGGAACTACAACTTTGTCACCAAGTCTTATAAGAGTACCTTTCCCAAATGTTTTGTCTATTTGCTTAATTGCCAAGTCTAATGATTTTCTTTGATTCTCATCCATAATATTTCCTATATTGGTTTGTTCTTATTTTATGTTGGAATTCTAGCAGGTTTTTTTTGAAGTAAAGATTTTTATTACAAATTGTAATGTTTTTTATTTTAATAATTCTCTTTTTCTATTTTTTCAATTGTTTGTATTGTTTTTATATGAGAATTAACTCTTCTTTTCATTGTATGAGATTTAATATGTTTTGCAAGAATTTTTGTATATTTTTTGTAATTTCTTGAATCTTTCTCAAGTGTAGTAAGTTTTTTTTGTATTTTTATAATATCTTCTGGAATAGAGTTGTTTTGCATATTAAAACCTAATCATTATTTAGATATATTATATTAAAAATTGTATTAAAGAGGGCATATATGTGAATAATATATTGAATTTAATAGGAAGAGAAGAAAAATTATTCACGGATGATCTACTAGAAAATAATAAAAAATTATTTGATATTATTTCATCTTCAACATTTTTGGTAATAGGTGGAGCTGGAAGTATTGGTCAAGCTGTTACAAAAGAAATCTTTAAACGAAATCCTAAAAAACTTCATGTGGTCGATATTTCTGAAAATAATATGGTTGAATTAGTTCGAGATATAAGAAGTAGTTTTGGATATATAAATGGAGATTTTGCTACGTTTGCACTTGATATTGGAAGCATTGAATATGATGCATTCATAAAAGCAGATGGTAAATATGATTATGTTTTAAATCTTTCTGCTCTTAAACATGTAAGAAGTGAAAAAGATCCATTCACTCTTATGAGAATGATTGAAACTAATGTTTTTAATACGGATAAAACTTTACAACAATCAATTGAAAATGGAACTAAAAAATATTTTTGTGTAAGTACCGATAAAGCTGCAAATCCAGTAAATATGATGGGTGCAAGTAAAAGAATTATGGAAATGTTTGTAATGCGAAAATCAAAACAAATAAATGTTTCAATGGCAAGATTTGCAAATGTAGCTTTTAGTGATGGGTCTTTACTTCATGGTTTTAATCAAAGAATTCAAAAAAATCAACCAATAGTTGCTCCAAATGATATAAAAAGATATTTTGTAATTCCTCAAGAAAGTGGAGAACTTTGTCTTATGTCTTGTATCTTTGGTGAAAATAGAGATATCTTTTTCCCAAAACTAAGTGAAAATTTACATCTTATTACTTTTGCTGATATTGCAGTAAAATATTTAAAAAACTTAGGTTTTGAGCCATATTTATGTAAAGATGAAGATGAAGCCAGAGAATTAGCAAAAACTTTACCATTAGAAGGTAAATGGCCTTGTTTATTCACTGCTAGTGATACAACGGGTGAAAAAGATTTTGAAGAGTTTTTTACAGATAAAGAAGTTTTAGATATGAATAAATTTGAAAATCTTGGGATTATTAAAAACGAAGCTTTATTTGATGAAGATAAATTAAATCATTTTGAAAAAACTATCAAAAATTTTAAATCAAATTTATCGTGGACAAAAGAAGATATTGTAAAAGAATTTTTTACAATGATTCCAGATTTTGGACATAAAGAAACAGGTAAATATCTTGATGGGAAGATGTAATATGCAAAAAACAGTTGATTTTATAAAACAAACATTTAAAACAGATAATTTTATACCATTACACGAACCAAGATTTATTGGTAATGAAAAAGAGTATTTAAATGATTGTATCGATTCTACATTTGTATCAAGTGTTGGTAAATATGTAGATACTTTTGAAAAAGAGTTTGCGAAAACTGTGGGAAGTAAGTATGCGATAGCTACTGTAAATGGAACAGCTGCACTTCATATTTCTTTATTGTTAGCAGATGTAAAAAAAGATGACGAGGTTATTACTCAACCACTTACTTTTATTGCAACTTGTAATGCTATTAGTTATATTGGAGCAAAACCTATATTTGTTGATGTTGATTTGGATACGATGGGCTTAAGTCCTAAATTTCTGAAAGATTTTTTAGAGCAAAATTGCGAAATTATTGAAGATAAGTGCGTAAATAAAACAACTGGAAAAACTATAAAAGCGTGTGTTCCTATGCATACTTTTGGGCATTCATGTAAAATAGATGAAATAAAAGAAATTTGCGATATTTGGCATATTGCATTAGTTGAAGATGCAGCTGAGTCATTAGGTAGTTATTACAAAAACAGACATACCGGAACTTTTGGAAAAGTTGGAGCATTTTCTTTTAATGGTAATAAAATCATAACTTCTGGTGGTGGTGGAGTTATTGTTACAGATGACGAAGTATTAGCAAAAAGAGCAAAACATATCACTACAACAGCAAAAATTCCACACGAGTACGAATATGTACATGACGAAATAGGATACAACTATCGACTTCCAAATATTAATGCTGCACTTTTAGTTGCTCAACTTGAACAATTAGAAAAATTTTTAGCTTCAAAAAGAGATTTAGCAATAAAATATAAAGAGTTTTTTACAACAAATAATATAAATTTTATAATTGAACCAAAAGATTCAAAATCAAACTATTGGCTTCAAGCAGTTTTATTAAATGATGTAAATCAAAGAAATGAATTTTTAGATTTTACAAATAAAAATGGTGTAATGACAAGACCTATTTGGAAACTTATGAATGAACTTGAAATGTTTAAAGATTGCCAAAAAACGGATTTAAAAAATGCAAAATATCTTGAAGAAAGAGTTGTAAATATTCCAAGTTCGGTGATTTTATAATGAAAGAAAAAATAATTCTTATTGGTGGTGGTGGGCATTGCCATAGTGTTATTGATGTTATTGAGCAGACAAATAAATATGAGATTATTGGAATAATAGATACTAAAGAAAATATAGGCAAAAAAGTTTTGAATTATGAAGTTATCTCTTGTGATGATGATTTAGAAACTATTTTTGAAACTTGTAAAAATGCAATTATTACTGTTGGACAAATAGAATCAAATAAAATAAGAGTTAAAATATATAATAAATTAAAACAAATAGGTTTTAATTTACCCGTGATAATTTCACCATTTGCTTATGTTTCTAAACATTCATTCATAGATGAAGGAACAATTATTATGCATCATGCACTTATAAATGCAAATGTAAAAATCGGTAAAAATTGTATAATAAATACAAAAGCACTTATTGAACATGATTGTATAGTTGAAGATAATTGCCATATTTCAACGGCTAGTGTAATAAACGGTGGAGTAATGGTAAAAGAGAATAGTTTTTTTGGAAGTAATTCTACTTCAAAACAAAGTATAGAGATAGATGGATTTATAAAAGCTGGGAGTTTAGTGAAATGAAAAAAGTATTTATAATAGCCGAAGCAGGTGTAAATCATAATGGTTCAATTGAACTTGCAAAAAAACTAATTGATGTTGCAAGTGAGTCAGGGGCTGATGCAGTTAAATTTCAAACATTTAAAGCTGAAAAATTAGTTTCAAAAAATGCTCAAAAAGCAGATTATCAGAAACAAACTACTAATAAAACAGAGTCTCAATTTGATATGATAAAAAAACTTGAACTGGATTTGGAAACACACAAAGAACTTATCTCTTATTGTAAAACTAAAAATATTATGTTTTTATCAACTCCTTTTGACCATGATAGTATAGAACTTTTGAGTGATTTAGGACTTGAAATATTTAAGATACCAAGTGGGGAAATTACAAATTTACCGTATCTTAGACATATAGGAAAACTAAATAAAAAACTAATTCTTTCAACAGGAATGGCTGATATTGGAGAAATTGAAGATGCATTGGATGTTTTGATAGAAGCTGGAACTAAAAAAGAAAATATCACAGTTTTACACGCAAATACTATGTATCCAACTCCTATGGAAGATGTAAATTTAAAAGCAATGGTAACAATTGGAAATAGTTTTGATATAGCCTTTGGATACAGTGATCATACTTTAGGAATAGAAGTTGATATTGCAGCAGTTGCAATGGGTGCTTGTTGTATAGAAAAACATTTTACACTCGATTGCACTATGGAAGGACCAGACCATAAGGCAAGTTTAGAACCAGATGAACTAAAAGCTATGGTAAAAGCTATACGAAATATAGAGTTAGCTCTGGGAAGTAGTGTTAAAAAACCATCAAAGAGTGAAATACCAAATATGCAAATAGCTAGAAAATCTATTGTTGCCAAACTTGATATTAAAAAAGGTGATAAATTAAGTGACGAAAATATCACTATAAAAAGACCAGGAAATGGAATAAATCCTATGAGATGGGATGAGATAGTTGGAACAATAGCAACTAAAGATTATACTGAAGATGAATTGATATGAAAAAAATATGTGTTGTAACTGGTACAAGGGCTGAATATGGATTACTTTATTGGCTTATGAAAGAAATTGAATCGGATAAGGATTTAGAACTTCAGCTTATAGTTACAGGTATGCACTTGAGTCCTGAATTTGGACTTACATATAAAGAGATAGAAAAAGAGTTTAAAATAAATAAAAAAATCGAAATGCTTTTATCTTCAGATACTTCTATTGGTATTTCAAAATCTATGGGTCTAGCTCAAATAAGTTTTGCAGAAGCTTATGATGAGTTAAAACCAGATATGGTTATAGTTCTTGGTGATAGATATGAGATATTTAGTGCTGCAAGTACTGCTATGATAGCAAAAATTCCAATATCTCATCTTCATGGTGGAGAGACAACAGAAGGTGCATTTGATGAATCAATTCGTCATAGTATTACAAAAATGAGTCATCTTCATTTTACAGCGACAGAAGAATACAAAAATAGAGTTATTCAATTAGGTGAACATCCAAATAGAGTTTTTAATGTTGGTGGTATGGGAATTGAGAATATTAAAAGATTAAAACTTTTAAGTAAAGAAGAGTTTGAAAAATCTATAGATTTTAGACTAAATAAAAAAAATATATTAGTAACTTTTCATCCTGTAACTTTAGAAAATTCAACAGCAAAAGAACAATTTCAAGAATTATTGGATGCTATTGATGAATTAGAAGATACTAATATTATTTTTACAAAAGCAAATAGTGATACTGATGGAAGAGTTATAAATCAAATGATTGATGAATATGTTGCTAAAAATTTTCATAAATCAATAGGATTTTCTTCTTTAGGACAATTGCGATATTTAAGTGCTTTACAATTTGTAGATGCTATGGTTGGAAATAGTTCTAGTGGACTTACTGAAGCACCAAGTTTTAAAATTGGAACAATAAATATTGGAGATAGACAAAAAGGAAGAATAAAAGCTGAAAGTGTTATTGATTGTCTGCCAAATAAAAAAAGTATAGAAAAAGCTTTTGAAAAGTTGTATAGTCTTGAATTTCAAGATATTTTGTTGAATATTCAAAATCCTTATGGTGATGGATGTGCAAGTGAACAAGTTGTAGAAGTTTTAAAAAATGTTAATTTGGATAATATTTTAAAAAAATCATTTTATGATTTAAAGGTTTAAGATGAAGAATATTGATTATTTATCGATTAGTGAAAATAAAACAATAAAAGAAGCTTTGAAAATTATTGATAATGGTGCTATAAGAATTGCTCTAGTTATTGATGAAAATAATAAACTTTTGGGAACACTTAGTGATGGAGATATTAGAAGAGGACTTTTAAAAAATTATAATTTAGAAGATTCTATAAAAGATTTATATTTTAAAACACCTATTACTGCGTTATATAGTGAATCAAAAGAAAATATTATACAAAAAGCTATAAAAAATCAAGTTTATCAAATACCTATTGTTGATGAGAATAATAATTTAGTAGATATTGTAAATTTAGCGACATTATTAAATATAACTAAAAAAAGAAATAGAGTTGTTTTAATGGCAGGAGGATTAGGAACACGACTTCGACCTCTTACTGAAGATACCCCTAAACCGATGCTTAAAGTTGGAAATAAGCCTATTTTAGAAACAATCATTAAAAATTTTGCCTCTCATGGTTTTGTAAATATCACAATAAGTTTAAATTATAAAGGTGAGATGATAAGAGAATATTTTAAAGATGGAAGTGATTTTGGAGTTAATATTGATTATATAGAAGAGAATACGAGACTTGGTACGGCAGGTGCTTTGAGTCTTTTAGTAGATATACCAAATGAACCATTTTTTGTAATGAATGCAGATTTATTAACCGATGTTAATTTTTCAAATTTATTGGATTTTCATTGTTTAGGAAATGCTAATGCTACAATGTGTTTACGAGAGTATGAATATCAAATACCTTATGGAGTAGTCGAAACGGATGGTAGTATAATTAATTCTATTGTTGAAAAACCTATAAAAAAATTTTTTGTAAATGCTGGAATTTATGTATTGTCACCAAATGTATTTGAATTTATTCCAAAAAATGAATTTTTTGATATGCCAACTTTATTTAATAATTTAATAGAAAAACAAAAAAAAGTTTTATCTTTTCCTATTCATGAATATTGGTTAGATATTGGAAGAATGAGTGATTTTGAACAAGCACAAAGTGAATATTTTAGAGTTTTTAATGAATAATAATAAAACTTTTTTAGCAATAATACCAGCACGAGGTGGTAGTAAAAGATTACCTCGAAAAAATGTACTTGATTTATGTGGAAAACCACTTATTGCTTATAGTATTGAAGCAGGATTAAAAAGTAAATATATATCTAAAGTTGTTGTCTCTAGTGACGATGAAGAGATACTACAAATTTCTCAGAATTTTGGTGCAGATATTATTAAAAGACCAAAAGAATTAGCAAGTGATATCGCTACAACTTTTGATGCTATTAAACACACTATTGATAGTTTAGAAAAATTTGATTATATTGTTTTACTTCAACCTACAAGTCCTCTAAGAAGTGAAAAACATTTAGATGAAGCAATAGAACTTTTAGAAGAAAAAAATGCAGATGCCGTGGTATCTGTATGTGAAATGGATCATAGTCCGCTTTGGAGTAATATTTTACCAAAGGATGGAAGTATGAAAAGTTTTTTAAAAGAGGAAGTATTAGATAAAAGAAGTCAAGATTTAGATAAATATTTTAGATTAAATGGAGCAATTTATATTTGCAAAACAGATAAACTTTTAGAGAATAAGGGATTCTTTTTAAAAGAGAATATTTATGCTTATAAAATGGGTAAAAAAAATTCAATAGATATTGATGATGAATTTGATTTTAAATTGGCTCATCTTTGTCTACAACATAAGGAAAATAATGGAATTTAAAGATTTTGCAAAGGATTACATTTTTCAGTTAAATGAGCTGATGAATAAAATTGATTTAGATAGTTTAAATAGTTTTTATAAAATACTTTTAAATGCAAGTGAAAATACAACTATTTATATCATGGGAAATGGTGGAAGTTCAGCTACAGCTTCTCATATGGCAAATGATTTAGCAGTAGGTTTAAAAATTAGAGAAATTAAAAATTTAAAAGTAGTTTCATTATCTGACAATTCTGCAATAAGTTATGCAATATCAAATGATATTGGTTTTGAAAATGTTTTTTATATGCAACTAAAAGATATTTTATCTACTACAGATATTATTGTGGCTATCTCTTGTAGTGGTAGTTCTGCGAATATTGTAAAAGCAACAAAATATGCAAAAGAGCAAGGTTGTCAAATTGTTGGATTAACAGGATTTGATGGGGGAGAACTTAAATCATTATCTGATATTAGTTTACATTTTGAAACAAAAAAAGGTGAATATGGCCTTGTAGAAGATGCCCATAGTATAATAAATCATTTGATATTTAGTTATTTTAAAGTAAGGGGGTAATATGCAACAATTTGGTGAAGATAGTTATTTTTTTAATGTTTTAGATGCAATAGAAGAGGCAAAAAAGAATAATTTTGTCAATGTTGGGCATCCAACAATTTTTGGTAAACAGTTATGTTATTACAATGCTGATGAAAAAATGGAAAATTTACCTGAAAATTGTATTTATGTTCCCTTAGAAAATTTTTACAATTTCTTTTATACAACAAAATATAGATTACCTACTAGAGTAGTTGTATACAATGATGATTTCGATCCAGGTGGGAGTCAAATTTTATCTAATCAATTAGTAAAAATTTTGAATTTAGCAATGACGGATAGGAATAACTTAATCCGGTTGTATTTTGATGAAAATAAAAATTTAACCCCAGATTTTAACGATGAGAAATTAAGAATATTTATTCCAAGTTCAAGATATACAACAGTTATGCAATATGTTTCTAAAGGGATATATGATGTTTTAAAAGAAAATGATAAGTATGAAGTAAAGATGTTTTTGGATGAAACAGAATTTGAATCTATGAGTGATTATTTGCCTACTCTTGTAGAATATCATAATTTTAATCCTCATATAGTAATAAATTTAAATCATATACTACCATTTTGTAATGAAAATGTTTTTAATTTTATTTGGTTTCAAGATCCTATGCCATTTATTATGGATAAAAAAGAGTATGAAAAGAAAAAGAGAGAATATTTCTTTTCATTAACAAGTTTTTATGATAAATGTTTTGAAAGGAAAAAAATACCTTATGAAAGACAAAACTTTGCAATTAATGAAAAAATATTTAGAGTAAACAATGAAATAGAAAGAAAGAATAAAATAGTATTTATTGGTTCATCTTATATTAATATTGTAAAACCATACAATCTAGACCAAAATATGATAGAAGAATTGAAAAATCAAATAGAAAAAGGGCTGTCATTTAATAACAATTTTATAGAAAATATATTAGAAAAATATTATATAGATAAAGATATCTTAATACAAAAAGTTATTCCATATATAGTTAGAGATTTTAGTGTAATTTGGTTATGTGAAAGTGAGTTATCACAAGAATTTGAAATAGAAGTATATGGTTGGGGATGGGAAAATTATCCTGAAGTGAGTAAATTTTTTAAAGGTGCATTAACTTATGGAGAAGATTTAGTAAAAGTTTATTCAAGTGCAAAATATACTTTAGCACCTCATTCAGATTATATAATACAACAAAGGGTTTTAGAAGCTATTGCTTGTGGTTGCCAACCAATATTGTATGATTGTAGAGAAAAAGATACCCCACCTTATTATGAAGATGTTTTAATATATTATAAATCTAAAAATGAATTATTGGAATCGTTTGTAGATTGTAATAATGAGAAATTTGAAACATTTATAAAAAATTTTACATATAAAAATTTTACAGAAAAAATTCTAAAAATAGTTGAGAAAGAAAAAAATGAGTGATACATATTCAATAGATTCGCATAAACTTATACTACATCCAACACGTGTAAGTAAATGGTTAGAAGCAGATAGTTGGGAAAAACAGAAAAGTATTTATCCTATATATGTTGAAATTTCACCTTATGGAGGCTGTAATCATAGATGTACTTTTTGTGGTCTTGATTATATGGGGTATGATAAAAAATCACTTGATTATGAAGTGTTAAAAAATACTTTAACAAATATGGCAGAAAAAGGTGTGAAAAGTGTAATGTTTGCTGGAGAAGGTGAACCATTATTATTTAAGAACTTAGATATTATTGTAGAACATTGTTCAAAAATCGGAATAGATACTTCTTTGACAACAAATTTTGTACCTTTAAATAAAAAAAGTATAGAAAAATGTATGGAAAATTGTTCTTGGATAAAAGTAAGTTTAAATGCTGGTAGTGCAAAAACTTATTCTGAAATTCATAGAACAAGTGAAAAAGATTTTGAAAAAGTTTTTGAAAATTTAAAATATGCTAATGAATATAGAAAGAAAAATAATTTAAATTGTACTTTAGGTGTACAGATGTTACTTTTACCAGAAAATAAAGATGAAACTATACTTTTAGCAAAAAAATGTAAAGAAATAGGGATAGATTATTTGGTTATCAAACCTTATTCCCAACATTTGTATAGTGAAACAACTAAATATGAAAATATTGATTATAGTAAAATGATAGATATAAAAGATGAATTAGATAAAGTTTCCGATGAGAATTTTAATGTAGTATTTAGAATTAATACTATGAAAAAATATATAGAAAAAAAACAATCATATGAAAAATGTTATTCAACTCCATTCTTTTGGGGATACATTTCGGCAAATGGCGATGTATATGGTTGTAGTGCACATTTAAGTGATGAAAAATTTTGTTACGGAAATATTTATAAAAATAGTTTTGAAGAGATTTGGGAAAGTGAAAAAAGAAAAGATTGTTCATCGTTTGTTCAAGATGAATTAGATATTAAAAACTGTAGAATTAATTGCCGAATGGATGAGGTAAATAGATATTTATGGAGATTAAAAAATCCTAATTCACATGATAATTTTATATAAAAGGTAAAGTATGAAGGCAATTGTTACTGGAGGAGCAGGTTTTATTGGTTCTCATATGGTTGATTTATTAATAAAAGAAGATTTTGAAGTAATAGTTATTGATAATCTAATAAATGGAAGAGAAGAAAACATAAATAAAAGCTCAAAAGTAAAATTTATAAAAGCTGATATAAGTGATTATTCTATAAAGTTTGATGAGTATTTTGAAGATGTTGATTATGTTTTTCATTTTGCTGCAATGGCAGATATAGTTCCATCTATAAATAATCCTTTGTTATATCATAAAGCAAATGTAGATGGAACAATTAACATTTTAGAGGCAAGTAAAAAATCTAAAAATCTAAAAAAAATTGTTTATGCTGCATCTAGCTCTTGTTATGGAATTCCTGAGATTTATCCAACTCCTGAAACTAGTTTAGTAAAACCTGAATATCCTTATGCTCATACTAAAAGAATAGCCGAAGAGTATGTTTTACATTGGGGACAAGTTTATAAACTTCCAATTGTTTCTATGAGATTTTTTAATGTATATGGTCCAAGACATAGAACAAGTGGAACTTATGGTGCAGTTTTTGGTGTATTTTTAGCGCAGTTATTAAATAACCAACCCTTAACAATTGTAGGTGATGGTGAACAAACTAGAGATTTTACTTTTGTTACAGATGTTGTTGATGCATGTTTCACAGCAGCAAAATCTCAAGTTACAAATGAAATTTTTAATGTTGGTAGTGATAATACTTATAGTGTAAATTATTTAGTTGAGCTTTTAGGTGGTGAAAAAACGTATATCCCAAAAAGACCAGGTGAACCTGATTGTACATATGCTGATATTTCAAAGATAAAAAAGTTTTTAGGATGGAATCCAAAAGTTCCTTTTGAAAAAGGTGTTAAAATTATGTTAGAAAACATCGAACAATGGAGAGAAGCACCTGTTTGGGATGAAAATTCAATAAAGGAAGCTACAAAAGATTGGTTTGAATGTTTGGGTGACAATAATGCTAAATAGTGAAGATATAAGAAAAAAAACTATAAGACTCTCTTGCAATACAAAAGCTGGTCATTTAGCACCTTCTTTATCATGCGTAGAGATGCTTACTGTTTTATTTCGCGATTTCCTAAAATATAATAAAAATAATCCAAAAGATAATAATAGAGATAGATTAGTTTTTAGTAAAGGACATGGCGCATATTCATATTATGTAATTTTAAATGAATTGGGATTCTTACCAACTGAAGAGCTTAATACTTTTTATAATGGCTCTTCAATAAAAGGGTGCTTAACTTATAATTCAGAATATATGATTGAAGCATCTACAGGTTCATTAGGTCATGGTTTACCAATTGCCGTAGGTATGGCACAATCATTTAAAATGCAAAATCTTCCTAATAAAGTTATTTGTATTGTAGGCGATGGAGAGATGCAAGAAGGGAGTAACTTTGAAGCATTAACTTTAGCCTACAGATTTAAACTTGATAATTTACTTTTGATAGTTGATGGAAATAATTTACAAGCAATGGATAAGGTATCTGATGTTGGATTAGATACTTCAAGATTAGGAAAAGTTTTAAATGCTTATACTGATAACTTTTATAGATTAGATGGACATGATGAAAAAGAATTACAAAAATGTATGAATAAGTTTTTTAATCAAAATAATGAATCTATATCTATAATGCTTTGTGACACAATAAAAGGAAAGGGTATAGATATTTGTGAGAATTCTATAGCTCATCATTTTAGATGTCCAACTGAAGACGGATATATAATGGAAAATGAAAATGAATGAATTATCAACAAAACAAGAAGTGATGAAAGAGATATATCATTACTTTAAAAATGATGAAAAAATGACTTTATTTGTGGGAGATATGGGATTTGCTGTTTTAGATGATTACTTTAATAATCATTCAAATCGAGCTTTTAATATAGGTATTTGTGAACAAGCGATGATAAGTATGAGTGCGGGAATGTATTTAACAGGTTTAAAACCTATTGTATATTCACAAATCCCATTTTTAGTTATGAGAGCTTATGAACAAATTAGATATGATTTAAATGAACATAAAATGAATGTAAAACTTATTGGTGTTGGGGCTAATAACTATTTTGAAAAATTAGGTAGAAGCCATTGTTTAGATAATGATGATATAGAAATGATGAAAATATTTAAAAATTTTTTGATATTGTCACCTTCTTCAAAAACACTAAAAGATGATATAAAAAAAATGTTTGATTACGAAGGGCCAGTTTATGTTAGATGCAAATAATTATGAAAGATATGAATCACCAGAATTAATTGAGTGGAAAAAACTTTCACATGATCAACAATTTAAAATTGTTAATTCATATAGTGATGTTTTTAAAGACAGATTAGAAGTTAGTAGTGTAAAAAATCAAGCCATAGAGGTTAATCTTTTTGTAGATAAAAAAGATGTTTATGATTTTTTAGTTAAATATGAAAATTATATAAGAGAAAAACTAGGGAATTTTCCTGTAATTATTCTCTTGAAAGATAGAATAGATGAAAATAAAAAACGAAAATAAGTATATATTAGATGCTACAAAAATATATTGGCATCAAGAGAGAATTAAACAGTGGGAAAAAGGTGAAAGAATAGCACCTCTTACTATTGATATGGCTTTAACAAGAGCTTGTAATTATGGATGTCATTTTTGTTATGCAAGGCTTCAAGAAAATGATAGATTTGATATTACAAAAGAACATATAGACTCATTTTTAGAAGACTGTAAAGAAATGGGTGTAAAAGCCATTTCTTTAGTTAGTGATGGGGAAAGTACCCTTTCTCCAGTATTTGAACATACAATTATAAAAGGGGCGCAATTAGGTATCTCTATGGCCTCTGCAACTCATGGATATAATCTAAGATATGAAGCACTAGAGAGAGTTTTACCTTATCTAACATATATTAGAATTAATATATCAGCAGGAGAGCCAGAAAGATATGCACAGATTATGGGAGTAAATGAAAATCATTTTCACCAAGTAATTCAAAATATAAAAGATATGGTCGAGATAAAGAAAAAGAATAATCTTAACGTAACTATAGGTATGCAAATGGTACTTATGCCAGAAGATGCTGACCAAGTTATTCCTTTAGCTAAATTAGGTAAAGAAATTAGACCAGATTATTTAGTTGTTAAGCATACAAGTGATAGTGAAGATGGTAAATTAGGAGTTGATTATTCAAAATATGCACAATTAACTCATATTTTAGAAGAGGCAGAATCATATAGCGATGAAGATTATCAAGTAAGCGTAAAATGGTCAAAAATTAATACAGAAGGTAAAAGAAGTTATCAAAGATGTTATGGTGCTCCTTTTCAAATACAAATTTCAGGTTCTGGATTAGTTGCACCTTGTGGAATGTTATTTAATGAAAGATATAGTAGATTTCATATTGGAAATATTACTCAACAAAGATTTAAAGATATTGTAAATGGTGATAAATACTGGGAGGTTATGAATCATTTAGCTTCTCCAAATTTTGATGCACAAACAATGTGTGGTTCTTTATGTTTACAACATAAGGTTAATGAGTTTTTAGATGGGTATAAAAAAGGTGATATTTTGCTTGAAGAGCCAACTGGAACTCCTCCTAATCACATTAATTTCGTATAAAGAGAAAACTTCAATGAAAAAAATAGCATTTGTCTATGGAAATTTTAATATCTTGCACCCAGGGCATTTAAGATTGCTTAAATTTGCTAAAGAAAGTTGTAATTATTTAATTGTAGGTGTAAATTCAGATGAATTAGCAAACAATGCAAATTTACTGCAAGAAGATATTAGATTAGAGTCAATAAAGGCAACTAGCTATGTAGATGAAGCTTTTTTACTAGATGAAGATGTTTTGGAATATATAAAAAGAAAAAAACCTAATATCTTAGTTAAAGGTAAAGAGTTTGAAAATAGATACAATCCTGAAGAAGAAATAATGAAATCTTATGAAGGGAAAATCCTTTTTTCTTCTGGTGAGATAGGGTTCTCTTCATTAAATTTATTGAAAGATTTTGATATAAGTTTTTTAAACTTATATCATGATAATAATTTTATTAAAAGACATAACGTAGAAAAATTAAAACTTATTGATTACATAAATAAGTTTTCAAATTTAAATGTGTTGGTTATTGGAGATACAATTATTGATGAATATATAACATGTGATGCGATAGGTATGAGCCAAGAAGATCCAACCATTGTTGTAACACCTATTTCAAATAAGAAATTTATAGGAGGTGCAGCAATTGTTGCTTCTCATGCTAAAACTCTTGGTGCAAGTGTTTCTTATGTTTCTGTTTTAGGAGATGATGAAAATTTTGAGTTTACACAAGACTATTTAATATCTTTAGGGATAACTACATATTTATTAAAAGACAGTACTCGTCCAACAACTTTAAAACAAAGATTTAGAGCTCAAAATAAAACCTTACTAAGAGTAAATCATTTAAAGCAGCATAATATAGCAAAAGATTTAGAGAAAAAAATATTAAATAAAATTCTAAATACTAGAAAAAACTATGATCTTATAATTTTTTCAGATTTTTCTTATGGAGTTTTAACGAAAAAGATTATTGAAGATATAACTTCTTATGCTCAAAAGAATTGTATTTTTATGGTAGCTGATTCTCAAAGTTCATCTCAAATTGGAGATATTTCAAAATTCAGAAATATGGGTATTGTAACTCCAACGGAGCGAGAAATAAGATTATCAATAAATGATTTTGAATCAGGTTTAGTTGTTTTATCCGAAAAATTACATAAGAAATCAAATTCAAAATATATTTTTACCACTTTAGGAAGTGAAGGAATTTTGATATATAATTCAAATGAAAATGAATTATTAACTGATAATATTCAAGCTTTGAATACAAATGCAAAAGATGTAAGTGGTGCAGGGGATTCTTTATTAACTTGTTCTGCTATGTCAAAAGTTGTTGGTGCAAATGTATGGGAAAGTGCTTATTTAGGTTCTATGGCTGCTGCTATTCAAGTGAGTCGAGTTGGTAATATTCCAATAAAAAAAGACGAATTACTCAAAGAGATAAATTTTTAAATGAAAGCTTTATTATTAAGTGCTGGATTAGGTACACGATTAAGACCTATTACAAATACTATACCTAAATGTTTAGTTCCTATAAATGGAAAACCTTTACTTCAATATTGGTTGGAGAATTTAACTAAATGTGGAGTTGAAGAATTTATTATTAATACACATTATTTTAGTGAAAAAATTGAAGAATTTGTCAATAAAAGTGAATATAAAAATAAAATTACATTAGTTTATGAAAAAGAGTTATTAAATACTGGCGGAACATTATTACATAACAAGAATCTTTTTAATAAAGATGAAGCATTTCTTTTAATTCATGCAGATAATTTATCTTTTTGTAATTTCAAAGAATTTATTGAATCTCATAAAACAAAAGAAAATTATATTCTTACTATGATGTTATTTGAAACAAAAACTCCTGAGTCTTGTGGTATAGTAGAAGTAGATAAAAATAATATTGTTCAGAAATTTTATGAAAAAATTTTAAATCCTCCATCAAATTTAGCTAATGGAGCAGTGTATGTATGTAGTTATGAAATTTTTAATTTTCTTAAAAGTTTAAATAAATTAAACATAGATTTTTCAATAGATGTGATTCCTCAATTTATGGGAAGAATAAATACATATTTAAATAGTACTTATCATAAAGATATAGGAACTATAGATTCTTATGCAGAAGCACAAGTAGATATTTTAGAACTTGAAAATAAGAAAATAATTTTTTAGAATATAGATAAGATACTAGATGTTTTATTTGTAAAAAAAGTAAAGATTTATATAATATAAAAATAAGGAAAAATATGACAGAAGCACAAGAACAATTACAAAATGCACTTACAACAACTTTTTTAGCAAATCTTGTTTTTTTAAGTGAATATGATAATGAATTATATCAACGAGTTGATGAGTTATCTAAAATGATAGAAAACGGAACGTATAAAGAAAGATATGCTTTAGAATTTATTATGGAAAGCGGAGATTTCGACATATATGATATTGTAAATGATAAATATTTATATAATAAAAATCCAAAAAAGATAAATGATAAATTGGTTAGAAAAATAGAATTTAATGAAAACGATGCAATTTTTTGTCTCTCTGAATATTTCCTTTTAAAAGATCAGATGGAAATGGATAGAAATAATAGATTTAATCATGAAAAAATAAGTGATTCTATGTCTGTGACAAATAATGGTATGTGGCAATATTCAAATACTTTAAATGACTTTTTAGAGAATAAAAAAAAGAGAATAAAAAAGATGAAAAAATTTATCTTTTTAGGTACTCTTTTAGGACGACACATACCAAGAATAGCTCAAAAAGTTGATGCCGAAATGTATTTAGTTCTTGAACGAAATCTTGAGATATTTAGATTATCGTTATTTACTATAGATTATACAATTCTTGCAAATAAAGGTGCAATTTTTTCAATAATGGATAGTGTTGCAGAAGAAGAAAATAAGATTTCTAGTTTCATTAATCACAAAAATATAGAAAATTATTTGATAAAATTCTCATCAACAGGAATAAATATTGATAAATACATTGATAATATACTTAGTATGCTAAATTCAGTTAGACCAACAGCGTATGATTATGCAAGAATGTTATATATTCATGTAAATAGAACAACAAAAGTTCTTAATAACGGATATGAAATTTTGCATTTAAATAAAATAAAAGAAAAATCAGAAATTTTTAAAAATATTCCTATATTATACCTTGCAGCAGGTCCTTCATTGGATGAAAATTTAGATTGGATAAAGAAAAATCAAGATAAATTTTTTATTGTAACTATTGGTGCAGCATATAAAAAGCTACTATCAAATGATATAAAAATTGATATGATAACAACTGTTGATGAAAGTGATATTTTAGAAAAATTACAATTTGATGATGATAGTGTCTCAAAAATTAGTAAAAATACTATTATTTTAGCTTCTGTTATGACAAATGAAAAGATTTTAAAAAAATTCAATCAAGAAAAACTTTTTTTATTTGAAATATTTACACCTTTTCAGATGGATAATAGTGTTTTTGATGGATTTAGTATTGGTGAAATAGTGTTAGCTATTTTATTGAATCTAAATCCAAAACAAGTGTTTTTAATAGGACTTGATTTGGCTTTACATCAAACAACGGGAGCATCTCATTCTAAGGCATCAGATTCACTAATTCAAGTATTAAATCTTGAAAAAGAGCAAAATAGAGATACTTTTATAATTGATGAGAGTTTATTAAAAGTAAAAGGAAACTTAGAAGAAGAGGTTTTTACAACACCATTTTTTTATAGTTCTATCAAAAGTGCTGAAGGGAAAATATTAAAAAAGGGTGATGATACAACAATTTATAATCTTTCAAATCATGGTGCATTTTTTGAAGGTACAGTTCCTCAAAAAATAGAAGAGGTGAAGATAGAAGATTTTAATAATTTTAAATCAATAAATAGTGATTTCATTAAATTTCTTAAAGAAAATTCATTTGTAGAGTTATCAGAAGAATCTAAAAAAGAATTTGGAAAAGAAATATCATTTTTAAATAAAGAGGCAAAACACACTTTAAATTATATAAAGAATGAGAATTTTGAATCTTATGATGAATTTTATGAAAAAATATTTCTATTACCAAAAAGAATTTCTGAAAATAGATTTTCAATTCTATATCAAATAATAGCAAATTATTTTCAAATGGTAGTCCCTTATTTATCTTATCATTTTAATGATCAGAAAGTAAAAAATGAAAAAAAGAAAGTAAAGAAAATAAAAGAAATCTTTTTAAAACAAATGGAAGATATTATTGATGATTATATTATATGTTTAGAAAGAGTTATATAATAAAAAAAGGAGATTGAAACCAATCTCCTTTTCAAATAATTTAAAGAAAACTATTGTAGTAATCTTAATACATTTTGTTGAACAGAATTTGCTTGACTGATTGCATATGAACCAGCTTGAGAAATAATGTTTTGTTTGTTAAAGTTTGCTGATTCTTGTGCATAATCAACATCTCTAATAATTGATTCAGCTGCTTTTACATTTGTAGCTTGAGTCATTAAGTTTCTAACCGCAGATTCAACTTGATTTTGAGTAGAACCCATATCTCCTCTATATCCATTCAGTTTTGAAATAGCATTATCAACTAGTTTTTGTGATGCTGATATAATTGTTTTACCAAATTTAGTATCAATTGCTCCAGCAGTAAGGGCAGCTGCACCACTTACACCTGATTTAAGTGTACTTAATTTTAGACCTGTTGAATTAGAGTTAATACTTTGCGTTTTAATTAAATCCGCTCTATTTTCACCTACTTGGAATGATAAACCTGTTTGTGAAACTGCTGAAGATCTACTTTTTTGTAACAGTGTTGTACCATTATAGTTCGTTTGTTTAGCAATATTATTTAATTGGTCTAAAAGTTTATTAACATCTTTTGCAATAGATAATTTACCATCATCAGAAGTAGTATCAGTATTTGCTTGAATTAATTTAGCTTTAATTGTATCAAGAATATTTGATTGCTCAGCCATTGATTTATCAGCAATTTGTAATAAAGAAACAGCTGAATTACCATTTGCAATACCTTGATTAATTGACGTTCCTTGCGTTCTTAATTTATCAGCAATTGCTAAACCAGAAGCATCATCAGAAGCTTTGTTAATTCTAAGACCCGTAGAAAGTTTTTCTAATGAACTAGTTATAGTTTTACTTGTGTTTTGAGCTGCTTCTTGAGCTGTAATTGATGAAACATTTGTATTTATTCTCATAATAAATCCTTTTTATTAATGACACATTGTGATTTAACTCACAGACACTTACCTTCTTGTTTTCGCAAGCATAGAGAAGAAATTTCTTCCTTTCTCTTCGGAATCCATCGACCCCTAATCTTTATATTGAAAGTATTACATACCATTTCTTAAAGTTAGATTAATTATCTAATCTTTTTTAGGATTACACCACTTTCAATATGGTTAGTATATGCAAATTGGTCAAACAAAGCAAATCTTACGATTTCATGGGTATTTGTAAGCTCTTTTAAATCTCTATGAAGAGTCTCAGGGTTACATGAAATATATATAATATTTTCAAAATCTTTAGCTAAAGCTCTAGTTGTATCATCAAGACCTGATCTTGGTGGATCCA
>Ga0074195_1002583_pt1 | contig 19655 bp, 34 predicted proteins | sample EPASupsiteHSE623_FD_64525 | JGI IMG/M metagenome (GOLD analysis project Ga0074195, IMG submission 64525) | Bioremediated contaminated groundwater from EPA Superfund site, New Mexico - Sample HSE6-23 | ecosystem: Environmental > Aquatic > Deep subsurface > Groundwater > Contaminated ...
GTTGCACGTATGGTTGTGATTGACGCATACGTACCATGGATGGCCCCTCAAAAACAGACCCTACCACTCCACAAAGCCCCTCTGCGTCAAGAGAAACGCCGTCGTTCCTGCCGAGCCGCACCCGTTTAGTTCTAGTAAATTAATATTTAACCTGCATATAAAGGTATTATCTGAATCAATTTATATATAATTAGTATCAGCATCACTATGAAGGTTATTAGCTGTATTTTTAATTTTCGCTTTAAAACAAAAGCTATACTTGCGCATATGGCACTCGTAGCCAGCATTACAATACCAACAAGAACCGCATCAGTATTAATAATTTTAGACATTTCAGGGTCTTGAGTCCATTCATATTTATATACTGAAATCAGATAACTTATTGCTATCAATATTCCCGCTATAATATTCAGCAATACAATTGCAGTGCCTTTAATTATTGAAATGGATTTTGTCATTTTATTAACCCCTCCAAAATGGTTTTTCTATTAACTATATACCTCACATGGCCATGAGTGAGACGTTTTCGAACAATCACCCGATAAGAACATGGGAAAAGGGTGACTTTCCTGTCATGATCAGGGATTAGAGGTGATGCTCTTGTCCCGCCATATCTGGCCCCACGACTCGCACTTTCGCGAGGTGCCGCTCTTCGTGCTCGATCGCGACTGCCTGTACTGCGACGTGCCAACTTCAGTCCAGGACTACAAGAAACGACGACTCTACTCCTGGGTGGTCCGCTCAAGATCGTCAGCCAGATGACCCTGTGTGAAGATGAGTGCTGCGCGGTGTCACTGAAGCTTTGAAGCTTTGCGATGGGACCCAGCGCCCGTCCAGTAGAGGAGGCCACCAGCTGGAAGCGAGTCTTGCGTGGCTGACAGGAAGAACGTCCGAGCTCTAGGCAGATGGGACGAACTGCCGCTGCGAAGCGTAGACAGACCCTCGCCGAAAAGGTGCCGGGAGCAAGCCCAGACAAAACATGATGCGAGATGACCCCCCTGACCAGGAGCCGGTGTGAGCCATGGCGTCCAGGTCTGGCCATGTCGATTCACGACCGTTTTGGCGAGGGTCACGCTAGGAACCAGGATCCAGAGTCCTGGAAGCCCAACTCTCGTTACGATTTGGCCATAGATGAGGATGGCAATATCTACGTAATCCGCAAGGGTACTGCCGGCGGATCAGGCGCTCCGGAGCTCACCGGGTACAACCTCTACAAGTTGCTCCAGCGGTGACTTGTCTTGTGAGCGCGAATCAACAGGTGCAGTTCCCGGAGATCACATGATGATGGCGATATCCGAATTTCACGCGGCGCATATTGGGCGTGTTCGGGTGGGGTTCATTCTGTCGGGACCCAATCTGGATCCGCGCTTGGTGACGGATACTCTTTGCATCCAGCCTACAAATTCTGCGCAACGAGGAGAGGTGCGCCACAATGCAGAGGGTGTACTTCTGGCCCCTCATGTCGAGGGATTCTGGCGGGTGGACACAGAGGGGCGAGTGAGCTCGAAGGACATCAACGATCATCTGACATACCTACTAGCACTGCTCTTGCCACATCGAAAGACAATCCTCATGTTCAGACGTGGGGGAGAGGCTTACTTTGATGTTCTGTGGGAGTCCACCTACCTTCATGCCGGAACTGGCCCGCTGATCAACCAAGAGTGTCTAAGTGGCGTCGCAAGATTGGGAGCAGGTATGGGCTTTGATATCTACCACATTCGGAAAAATCTCAAGAGCTGACAGCTCAGCACAGTGGGCAGTCAACGCACCACAAGGCGAGCGTGATACCAGGCGGTCTGGCCGTGCTGGTGATATTCAAGAGTGCCTGCTTGAAGCATATTTCGCGGGCATTGCTCCTAGAGGGCCCTCGTGCCCACTCCGGATCCGTATCGCACCAGAGTCTCGATCCCGCGGGCACTCTCCCGGGCAACGTCGGCATCGACAACGACCACCCCTGGTTTGAAAACGAGGATGATCGTCGACCCTCCGAACTCGAAGTATCCCTTTTCGTCGCCTCTGTTGAACTTTGCCGCATTCCGGTGGTGTTGAACGATCTTTCCGACCAGCAGCGCGCCCACATCCACGTGGAGGACTCGATCGAAGTGGGTCGTCTCGAGGAGGGTCCATTCCCGATGATTGGAGGAAAAGACCGGGATGTCGTTTTCCAGGCAGAGCGGATGGACGGAGTGATAGAACTGTCCAATCATCCGGATCCCGTTGTGAGAGCCGTCGTCTATGTAGCAGAATCGGTGATAGTCGGATGGCGCAAGCCGGAAGATGAAGGCTGTTCCCATCTGGTACTCGGCTGCGATCTTAGCATCTCCAACGAGTTCGTCTATCGTGAAGGATCGGCCCTTGACCGGGAGCAGTGTACGTTTGGATAGTGAAAAGACCGAGAGTCGACTGTCTGCCGGCGAGATCAATCGAGCCGGGTTGCGATCGATCGGCCGGGAGCCCGATTTGAGCGTCCGAGTGAAGAACTCGTTGAAACTCGCGAACGAATCAAGGGGACGCTCGACCTCGTCGAGATCGATGTGGAACTCGTCCACGAACCGTCGGATCTGCTTCTTGGACGAGGGCCAACGTTGGATCCGTCCATAGAGCTTCGTGAGGAAAGGTCTCTTCACGAGAAGATTCGAAAGAAGACGTCCCCAGCGGGTACCATACAGGAGATTTAGGAGGGGAGCCGCGCAGACTGTCTCCTCCACATGGGACTCATTTTTACGGTCGTAGAGGACGATTCTCGGGCGGCGGGTGGTCATGTGTGAAAGGGTAGTGGGTCCAAAGAGAAGAGTCAACAGCCGGCGTGGCCCGGGGCCGCAAACCCGAGAAGTGGGCGATCCCTGCGAAAAGCCCCATCGCACTGACCCGGATCCGGCTCACGGCCGAAGGCGTTGCTGTTCCTCCCGTGCGCGAATCCCCCCCGTAACATGTCTGTTACGCTCCATGTCCCGCTGGCCATGGCAGCATGGCGTTTGGGCGACACTCCGGTGTCGGATCGTGGCCCAAAACGGTCTTCCGCAGGTTGGCATGGATGATGCTTGCATGGGGCCACGTACCATAGACCATAGGTGAGTCCAACGGACGAACGTCTGTCTTCTCTCCTTTTAGACCCCCTGGAGGTCGCCATGTCACGCAGCAGTTGTTTGCTTCTTTCTGTCGTCAGTATGGTTCTGATCCTCTCGCCTGGCGCCTGGGCCGATCCCGGGGCAAATCCCGGGTCCTCGTCCCCATCGGTAGCGTCGTCTCCGGCCCCTGCGTTTTCGAGCTACCCGAAGGCCAAGACCGACACGGCCCTGCTCGGCCTTCGGCCCCTGGCCGAGGAGGTAGCACTCAATGATTTCCCCTGCGAAGTTGTCAACTACAAGTCCATGGAGTCGACGTTGAAGAAATTTGAAGGGAAGATGGTCGAGATCTCCTGGCACCTCGGAGTCAAAGACAATCGTCCAGCCCTGGTCATCGATGCCGTAAAGAAGTCCCCGAGCGCGCCCCCGAACAAGCCCTCGGTCGAGTTCGTGATGAAAGACGTCAAGGCGACGCTCTACGGCCAGGTGGACAAGGTGGAGGCCTCTGCGAACCAAGCGCTTGTTGTGATCCAGGGTGTCGGCTGCGATATCAAGCCCGAAAAAGGTCTGGATGCCTACTTGAAGAAAGAGCTCCAGGTCGGGGCAAGCCGGACCGTCCTGCTCACGGTCGGATGGTGGGGGGGCCATGCGATCTTCGAGATGGTTGGGGTCAGCCCCTTTCCCCCTCCGGCGGAAAGCTTCCGCGAAGAGATCCGGAACCACATCTTCAATTCTCTGACGAGTCCGGGCGGGCGCTGAGTAGCCAGACGCCCTGAGGGAACGACCGCCTGAATTTCGGTTCTCGACCGAATCGGCGGTCGAATTTCCGCCCGATGGAAAGCGGGGTGGTCTCAAGAAGATCCACGGTCACGGGGGCCTGGAGCGTCAACACCCTCGAACAGCGTTCTGGCTCGAGCAGGGTCGGTGCGGAGTTATGATCGCGCGGCTGTCCTTCTCCCGTCCGTCTTGGCGGTCTTGGCGGTCTTGAGACGGACCAGCCACTTGTCCTGGATCGCAGCCTGCAGGTCGACGCCGATCCGGTCGGCGACCAGTATGGTCAGTCCGAGGATGTCGGACAGTTCGTAGGCAACCGCTTGCTCGGCCTGTTCGGCCGACACTCGCTTCTCCGCACGACACATCTTCCGCCGGGTGATGACCGCCTGGGCAAACTCGCCCACCTCTTCGATGAGCTTGAGGATGGCATAGTCTTCGTCGAGACGGATCCCGTTCTCGACAGCGTATCGTCGATAGACCTCGAGTACCTTGTCACAAAGCTCGGGGAATTCCATGGGGCGACTCTAGAACCTGGGGCACCGAAAATCAATGTCTGAGAAACGGGTCGAGGTGGGCCACGCCGGTTCGCGCGATGTCCCGAACATTGCGGGTGACGAGCGTCAGGCCGTGGATTTTGGCTGTCGAGGCCAGAAGACCATCGACCGTCGACACAGGGTCGGGCACGTTCATTCGGCCCCACTCCTCCGCGATCGCCACATTCACCGGCAGGATTCTGTCGCGATAAAGTTCCGTCAGCCTCCGGAACCACCCCTCCAGGCTGCCGCCGGCCCTGTCGTCACCCTTCGCCCGCAGAAGGTCGATTCCGCGCCGGATCTCCCCGATGGATAGGACACTGAGGTAGATCTGGCCGTCCTCGATCGTTCTCCACCAGGCCGCGACGTTCGAGTGACACCGATGTCCCTTTCGAACCTCTGATAGGACGTTCGTATCGATCAAATAGGACCCGCGGGAAAACGAGATCTCCTTCTCTGAAGGTGCAATGGACATGGGAGGCGGCACGAGACACGAGGAAGAGAAGAAGCGCAGGCCACCGTCAGAAGTCGACCTCTCGCCCTCGATCCGGTGTTCGTTCGAGGACTTCGTCAGGGACATCGGCCGGAAGCTCCTCGAGGAACGACTTGAACGGTGTCCTAGTCTCCGACTCGAGAAGAGCCAACCGGAGGATCTCACGGTGCTCGGCCTCTGCCGAGCGCCCATTCCTGGCGGCGCGTAGCTTCAGCCGCCGCACAAGATTGTCCTCGACGCTACGCACGATGAGCTGTGCCACGGAAGTCACCTCTGCTATCAATGATAGCAGCCCGTCCCGAATCTGTCAACATCGGGCACGGGCTCACGGGCTCGACAGCAACCTCGTCTACGTCACTGAGAAGGTTGAGTACCGCTCACCCAGGATCCCAGCGTGGCCTGAGTTGGACCCGTCCCTCCAGGTTGCAGATCGACGAAGGCCCGGGAAATCGGACACGGGTGCCCATCTTGCAGTCAGCCGGTCGGAACAAGTGCGGAATCCGCAAGCTCGGGTCATCAGACGCCCAGGAGGTTTATGCGTCGGCTCTGTAGAGTCGATGCGCCGCCCCCGCTTCCGGACCAACGAGCTCGAGACTCAGGCGGCCTTCTCAAAGTACGTCGCGTAGGAACGAGGCTCAGGAACCTCGATACCCTCCTCGCGCATTCCGTCGAGATGGAACTCGATTGCTGCGTGCATCTCCCGCTCCACGTCCTCGCGCGTGGCCCCCGTGGCGATGCACCCAGGAAGGTCGGGAGAATACGCCGAGAAGCCTCCCTCGGTATGTTCCACCACGATGAGGTATCTCATGGCCTTAACCCCGCTTGCCGTTTGACGCTGGCAAAAGTCCCGGAAGCGAGGTCATCCCCGGGCTTGCCTGCGATGGTGACGACGCCTGGTTTCGCGGGATGCCAAAACTGTCGATGGCTGCCCCGCGTTCGCACAAGTACCCAGCCGTCATCCTCGATGAGTCGGATGACATCGCGGACCTTCACGGCTTCAATTGTGCATCCTCGGCCCGTGAAGTTCAATCGGGTTTGTGTCCACTGACGGCCGGAATCCGTCCAGGTGGACACGTGCGCGCCGTTGGCTTGCGGCGCTTCTCGTGAACCAAGGTTCAATGAAGCGTCCAAGCGTGCCGTCGGTAACCGTGTGTGGCCAGCAGCGCGCCCACATCCACGTGGAGGACTCGATCGACGTGGGTCGTCAGGAGGGTCCATTCCCGATGATTGGAGGAAAAGACCGGGATGTCGTTTTTCAGGCAGAGCGGATGGACGGAGTGATAGAACTGTCCAATCATCCGGATCCCGTTGTGAGAGCCGTCGTCTATGTCTGTCCGCCACGTTCCGGGAGTTCGACCCCCTGGAGTTTCTGGCGCTTCTCGCCCTTCACATCCCAGATCCGAACGACCGACTCGTGGCCAGTTCGGGCTGGTATTCAAGTCGATCGCGTGGACTCAGGCTCAAGAACAGACCATCACCTGAGGAGGACGTGTCCGGCCTGGGACCACCTCTTGGTCCCACTCCGAAGCAGCCCCGGAAAGACCGGGATGTCGCAGCCCGTCAGCGCTGGGCCAGGCTCATCCCCCACTCGGCATCATGGCTCCAAAGGTGGTGGGGAACCCCCCAAGTTCATCTACGAGGTCGATCCCCTCGTGTGTGTGAAATGCGGGAGCACGATGAGGATCATTGCCTGCATCAACGACGTGCGGGTCATCGTGAAGATCCTGGACGGACCTTCAGTACGAGCGCCTCGAGTGACCGCCGATCACCGGTAGAGCCCGCCGGCGAGGGGTTTCTCTTTTTTTCGAGACCTGAACAAGGGCCTACTTGAAGCCCCCTTCCCCCTGGCAAACGTGCCCACGGTCCGCCCCGGAGGGGATTGCGGGCCGCCCGCTGCCCTCCCGTGAGCCCTTCGATCGTCCTCCTCCTCCCATCCTCGACGCATCGAACCTCCTGTTGACCCTATTGACGCGAGGGAGATCATCAGGTGGAGGTCATCGGTTGGCCGGCCATTTTGAGGGCCAAGGCGACGAGGCGGGATCATCCCCTACGGCCGCATTCAGAAGGAGCCGCCCCTGCCGGTCCTCTCCGGGCGTCATGTAGCCGATTGCCCGGTACGCAGCCAGCCGCTTCTTGAACATTCGTGCCAGCACCGGTACCGCAGCGTCGACGTAGTCGTAGATCCGGACCTCGTCCTTGCCCGGATAGAGCCGATGGAGCCGTCCAGTGTACTGGACCACCGCGCCCTTCCAGGCCACCGGCATCACCAGGAACAGGGTGTCGAGTCGGGCATCGTCGAACCCTTCGCCAGCATACCGGCCGGTCGCCACGACAACCCGGGGCTCGTCATCGGCGAACTCGGCGAGCCTCCGGACTACCGCCTTACGTTCCTTCGCCCCGGCCCCGCCCTGCATCACGATCACGTTCGGGCAGACGGCCTCCAGCTCGGTGGCCAAGAGGTCGAGGTGGTCTCTCCGCTCCGTCAGGACGATCGGATTCCGTCCTTCTTGAAGCGCCGCCCGGATGTCCTCCAGGATCAGACGGTTCCTTTCGGCGTCGAGGGACAGGGCCCGGTACACGTCCTGGATGGGCGGCGTCGTGTCGGCCGTGGGTAGACGGAACGTCGTCTCCCTCACCATCAGCACATGGTGGAAAGGTCGTTGCGCTGCCTGATGCCTCGCGTGAACCGCGTGCCGGACCGGCCCGATCTGTAGGTGGAGAATGGGGTGGTGGCCGTCCCGGCGCTGTGGGGTGGCGGTGAGACCGGTGACGTATCGTGCCTTCAGTTCGGCCAGGACGCGCTCGAACGAGACGGCCGGGACGTGGTGACACTCGTCGATCAGAACATGGCCGTAGCCAGCGACAAGGTCCTCGACACGCTCCCCCCTCACCAGGCTCTGGATCATGGCCACGTCGATCGTGCCGGTCACCTTGTGGCGGCTGGCCCCGATGCGTCCGATCTGCTTGGCCGGGATCCCCAGGAAGAGGGAGAGCTGCGCGATCCACTGCTCCATCAGAGGTCGTCGGTGGACGAGGATGAGGGTGTTGCGGGCCCGGGCGGCAATCAGGTGGATCCCGACGACCGTCTTGCCGACGCCGGGCGGGGCCACGAACACTCCTGCGTCGTGGGTGAGGATGGCCCGCGCCGCATTGGCCTGGAGTTCGGTGAGCTCCCCCTGGAACACGACGTCGATCGACTGTCCCACCGTCCGCTGGTCCTCTATGTCGAGGCGGACTCCGTACTTGGCCAGGAGCTCCCGGGCGTCATCGCAACAGCCGCGGGGGAGCTCCACGTGGTTGGGAAGCTCCTCGGCGCACGAGATGATCCGCGGCGTCTGGGACGTGGACAGCCGCATCCGTTGCTTCTTGTAGAACTCGGGGTTGGGGAAGGCCGCGAGGCGCTTGATCTGGTTGAGGACGGCCGACGGGAGGGCCTCCTTCTCGATGAAGAGACGCTGGGACAGGACCGATCGCACGGCCTCGGGCAGAGGGTCGGCGATCTTGGGTCTGTGGATGGCCCTCGATGGTGGCCGTTCCCACGGGGCATCGGCGTGGTCGTCGTCATCCGGCTCAGGGAACCGTAGACCGACGACCTTGCCCTGTCGGAGAGCCTGGCCAGCGATCTCCTCCACCGTCGCGGGCAGGATCCGGTCCACGGTGGACAGGAAGCCCCACTGGTCGGCGAGAGGCTGCAGGTCGTCGTCCAGGAAGACGGTGTTCCCTACCTTCCGGGGACCGTGCTGGAGCGGGAGAGCGATCAGGTTGCCAAGGCCGCCCTTCGGCAGGGTGTCTTGGTTCGGGAACAACCGGTCGTACGAGTTCATCGGCAGCTGGTGCCGGCGGGACATCGTCTCCGTCAGGAGGAAGCAACCCATCCGGCGGGCCGTGACGGCCGGGACCGGCGAGGAGAAGAAGAACCACACGTGGGCCCCGTTCCCTGACCGGGATCTCTCCACACCATAGGGCAGGTCGATCCCGCGGCAGGTGGCCAGGAAGGCCCGGACATCGTCGACCCAGGCCTTCTTGTCGAAGTCAGCCGCCAGGAACCAGGTCGTCTCATCCTCCAGCATCGGGTAGACGCCGACGGTGTGCTTGCCCTGGAGATGATCCTGAATCACGCGGTCGGTAACGGGAAGGTGGCTCCGGTGGCCGCACTCACCGCATCGGATCCGGGGCTTCTCGCAGAGGCCCTGGGCCCACTCGTTCGAGCAGGCCGGTGAGTAGCCCTTGGTCCCCTTCTTGGGGTTGGTCCAGAACTTCGGGTAGACATCGGACCGTCCCTGGAAGAGGCTGCGGAACAGAGCCACCTTCTCGTCGGGTGTCTGTGGGCTGTCGGGGAAAGCCCAACTGGGTGGGATGTCGGTGGGAGGTTCCGAGGCGTCTTCACTGAGGTGAGCGATTTGAAACCATAGGTGCAGAAGCCGTTCCTCCACCTCACGCCGTTCCCGATCGAGCTGGGTCAGGCGCTCCTCGCCCTGGCGGATGAGGGCCATCAGATCGGTCCGGGTGAGGCTCACGGTGACCCCACCGATGGGATGACCAGGAGTGCTCCCCGGATCAACACGCCCTCTTCTCGGATCTGGAAGACTTGGAGGACACGAGAGCCTTCGACGTTCGTCGGGGCTTCGCGGTTTTCGCCGATCGGGAACGGGTTGACTCACTGGCCTGGAGCTCTTTGCGAAGCTCCGCACCCAGGAATGGAACCTTCCCCTTCATCAGCTGATACAGAATCTCGTCCTTGCGGGTAATGGGCAGCCTCTTCAGCCACGCCCTCACATCGGCCTCGCTGGGTTCTTGCCTTGTCGAAACCGTCGCCTTCCCGGATTCAAATCGCTTCGCCACCGAGGAGAGAGTCTTCTTGTCGATTCTGAGGAACTCCGCCAGCTTCCTCAGGGGTGTCGACAGCTTGCCCAACCCTGATGGGATGGGCGGCTCCTTCCGAAGGTCTTCGCCCTCCTCCGCATCGTCATCGTGCTCATAGGCTTGCTGCTTCCCCAAGAGCCATCCAAGGTAAAGGGCGCGGAGGTCTCCAGCCGCCAGGTCATTGCGGATCGGGGCCAGAGAGGAAAGCCATCCTTCGCCCTCTTCCCACTCCCCATCCTCATCTTCGGATCGGAAGGCCAAGACCACGGACTCTCCGGCCGCCGTCGCGGTGAAGTACTCCCCATCGGTGTAGGGTTCGATCGTGCCAAGGCCCAGGACCTTCTTCGGAAGTCGGAGCATGAATTGGTGGGTGCCCCAGTTCGTCACGTACACGAAGGCGTCGAAGTACTTCTCCATCAGCTTCTTGGGGTCCCCCTTGAAGTCCCCGAAGTTGTACTCGTTGCAGAAGCTGGTCGGGGTGATCTCCGCCCGGGATGAGAGACCCCGCAGGTAGCTCATCGCCTTCTGGTCGAGCGGTTTGTCGATGGCGCGGAACTCGTAGTACTGGTACTCGCTCACGGTCAGGTCCTCCTTCTTGTCCGTTCACCAGGTCAGTCTTCGGGAAGCCAATGTCGATAGGCCGCGATCCATTGGGCTCCCTTGGGCGGCGGGTCAGGAAGGGGGAGGTCCACGAGGCGGATACGTTGCTTCTTGTTCCCTGACTTGCAGATCGCAACGAGGTCGTTCCCGCCCGTGACGTCGATACTTTCCACCGTCACGGAAACGCCAAGGACTTCGGTCTGGAAGGGCAACTCCAGTTCGTCCTCGATGACGGAGTAGAACCCGGAAACCTGTTCGTCCTCGTCGTGAGCGTCGACGATCGCCTCCTCCACGAGAGCGTCGAGCTGGGCGTCTGTGTAGTCTCCCTTCGTCTTCGATCCCCTTCTCTTGGTCACCGGATCGACACCGTCCTTTCTTCAGCGGGGAGGCCATCGTCCGACCGCCCGAGCCGTCTGGATCTCATCGCGGGAGACCACAATCTCGTGGACCTCCACGGACACGACGCGCACTAGCCGGGCCCGGGACCATGGACCTGACCAGCCCGGGGCTGACCCGGCAACGAACTCGGCCGGTTCTTCTCGTTGTGGCGGGATCGGCCCCAGAAGAGCCAGGCGAGGACGCATTGTACCAGGGAGTCATCGCCCCCCACAATCCGCCGACGTGCCGCCCAGGCCGTCGCTCCGGGGCCAGAGTCCCATCGCCTCTCCGGAACCATTGTTGCCCTCCGAGGATGGAGGAGACTCACGCGTCGGCCATGGTCAGGAGCGGAGAGTGCCCCCGTCTCTCCTGAACAACGCCCCCGGGGGCAGTGGCTGTTCTCGACCTGCTCGTGATGGTAGACTCTGGTCCCGGAGACGGTGCCTGCCAGGTTGACGACATTCCTTAACTCGATCAAGTCAAGAACCGAGGTTCGGATGGCCTCTGCGGCGCCGTCTCCCAGTTCGCTGCGGATCGCCGAAACGAGGTGAGCCACCCGTCGATCCTGTTCCCTGCCGTTTGTCGCCGCGACTTCTTCGTTGCTGACATCCTCCGTGTCGTCGAGGTAGTCGACGGCGGAGTGGGTCTGCCAGAATTCCTGTTCCTCCTGGAGGCTCTTGAGTTTGGGGATCTTGGTCATGGTCGCTCTGGCAGTTGGCCCTTGGTTCACGATTTCGGCCGGACATCGGGCCGCCCATGCCAGACGGTCCGACATTCCAAGTCTACCAGGATGGTCGGTCGGTTGGGAGGAAGAAGAAGGGGGGTCACATTCATCTGAAGGTGCCCTGGAAGGTGCCCTAGACCCCAAAACGTCAAAACCCCCAGAGCCTGTCTCCCGTGGAAACCCGCTCTGGGGGCTGGCTGAGGAGGAAGGACTCGAACCTTCAACCGCCTGATCCAGAGTCAGAGTATCAAATGGCCTGTAATACCTCTCACAGAGCCACTTTACGACCGTTTTCGCCGTATTCAGGAGTGCTCAGGAAAGCCGCATGAATACTGGATCGTGATCAGGGGGTGGGCAGTAAACTGGGCAGTAAAATCCGACGGACCGGCGTCCTGCTGCCTGGGTCACGGAAGTTTGATGGAGTCCACTCTTCCGGTCGGTGAGCTGGGGTCCTGGGAGCCTACAGATCGCCCCTTCGCCGAATGCCGGGCTGCCCGCCTCCCGGCAGAGTTCAACGATCCGCTGGGTTCCTCAACCCCCCCGCTCGATCAGGCCGCAACGGAAGAATACGTCCCACGATGAGCGGGTTCCTGGGATGGGACTTGTGGTCTCGCTTCAGCTCCTCGATGGTGCTGCCAGCAGGGAGGCGGCCGTTGCCGGACAGTTCCCGCCGATCATCGAACATAAGCGGCTTCGCCGCGATTTTCGCATCAGTTATGACGCGTTCTGTGACGCAGGATTGAAATTCCTATATAGGAACATCGTCATGCAGACGGCGCCGCTGGCGAGCCCCGGCGATCAGGGTCAGCTTTTCCCGGAGGGAGAGCCTCTTGATCTGGAGTTCCCGGCCGGAGGGCGGAGGAGCGATCACCGGCTTGCTCCTGGTACACCAGACGAAGAGGGCGCCGGCTCCGTGTGTATCAAGCCCCCTTCCCTGGCCTCCAGGCGGGCCTTCACGTCGATCGCGATGCCGGTGTAGAGGGTCCCGTCTCCGAACCGGAGGATGTAGACGGTCCAGTTCACGGACACCTGCTCCTTGCCCGACGCATCAGAACGGGATGTCGTCATCGCACCGCTCCACGTCGCCAGCGTCCAGGGCAGCAGGATACTGCTCAAGCGCCCGTTCGTCTTCCTCCCGGTACTTTCTCTCGAGCTCACGCTCCCTGTCCATGATCGCGGTCACCTCGGCATGAAGCTTCCGGATCTTCTCGTTGCTGGAGGTCGCCAGCCCGTCGAACCACTTCCTTCTGGACTTGTGGATGAAGGGGAACGTGTGCCGCCAGGCCCGTTCGAGGTCGGCCTCGACCTGGCGGCACTCCTTCTCACCGGGGTCGACCTTCGAGCATGCGCGGCAGCTGTGGCGGCCGTGACCCTTGCTCGAGAACCGTTCGTTGGACAGCACGCCTCCACAGCACCAGCACCAGTGGCCCTGTCTCCTTGCCTTGGCCATCTCTCATCCTACACGGTTCTGGTCAGCTGAGGGTCGAGACAGCGACGGCCTTCAGGCTGACTCCAGGAGCTTCCGGTGGGTCTCACAGCAGACTGGTACCGTTGTACGACCGCAGGAGGTAGAACCAGAGACCGCCGACCTCCCGGAGAACCTGCCACAGGGCACGCCATTCAAAGAACCGGGCGTGGACGTTGTTCGGACAGGCCACTCCGAACCGCTGCAGTGCCACGCGGGTCCGTGTAACGTGGAAGAACTGGGTGACGATGGTGGCCGTGCGCAGCCCGTTCTGCGTCATGTACTTCGCCGTTGCGAACGCGGTACGGTAGGTGTCATAGCCCGTGCTGTCGGTGACCACGACGGCATGAGGGACACCATGGGCAACCAGGTAGCTCTTCATCACCGCCGCCTCGTCGAAGCCCTCGACGCCGACTCCTCCGCTCACCAGGATGCGTCCGCAGAGGCCCCGCCGCCAGAGCTCCAGGGCGCTGTCGAGACGAGCTGCGAGCCGTGGACTGGGTTGACCGTTGGTCTCGACCTTGTTTCCCAGAACGACCGCCAAGTCGGATCGACCCGGGCGGTCGTGGAGCCCATCAGCAACGATCACCGCGCACGGCAGCCCGACAAGGACGACCAGCAACACGACCAAGAGCCGAACGAGTCGAGCAGTCCTCATCTTGGCGGGATTCTTCAATGGACTCTCCGGGGCGACCGGTTGTTTTAGAACGGGAACTTCGTTCTCCATAGTAGAGAGCCTCGGCGTTGCTCCCCTCCGTCATTGGACCCTCAGTTCCCCATCCCCGGGGAAACGTCTCCTCGCGCCCTTCTTCGTCACCGCCACCCAGAGCCCGGGTACTCTTCCCCGTGACCGCGTTCGAGGTCCAGGCCGAGCCGGACAAGGTCCGGCGCCACGGTCAGGTCTCCGGGGCCCCCACGGCGAGGATTGACCTGACGCGAAACGACAGAGCCCCGTGGATGGGGCTCTTGTGTTTCTTGGGGTCTGTGGGGTGGTTCGACGCCGAAGGACGGGCGGGTTCTCATCGCTTTGATGCAAGCTCCCGGCGGACCGCCTCCGCGACCGGACCCCGGAACAGACAGAGGCGGATCCGCGTCAGCGGTGAGTACGGGTTCTCTTCATGATGCTCTCTCACGGCCCGGAGGTAAGCCCGGGCGCAGACTTCTGGCGGAACTGCGAAGATCCCAGAGCTGATGGCCGGGAACGAGATCGAGGTCCAACCGTTCTCCTCGGCAATCCGGAAACTCGACCGGAGGGCGGCCGCCAGCTTCTCCTCTTCGTGGCCTTCGCCCTGCCGTGGACCCACCGCATGGATGACCCCCTTGAAGGGGAGCCGACCCGCTGTGGTCTTCACGGCGCATCCGGTCTCGATCCGGCCCCTCTCCCGGACGATCCGGTCTCCTTCTTCGTCCAGTTCCGGACCCGCCGCGTCCGCGATGGCTGCCGCCACACCACCTCCGTGGGACAGGTAGCCGTTGGCCGCGTTGACGATGGCGTCGGCCGATTCCGCGAGGAGGTCCGCGATCACCGCTTCGAAACGCCGGCCTTTGCCCAGGTCGACGGTGCCGATGAGTTCTCCCGCCATACGCACCTCCTTTGCCCGAATGGTGGTCGTCGATCTACCAGGGTATCAGGAAGACGAAAATGGGGACAGAGTGTGTTCGCTTTGCTCCCGTTCGTCCGAGCACCACGGCCCCGAACGGATCGCAGCCATCTCCAGCCTCCCCCTGGAGGGATCCTTCGGCCAACTCCTGGGAGACAAAGCGATGAAGAAAAAAAGTTCGTGACGTGGTTGGGCCTTACTAGGAGGGGGGTCCTTCCTGGCCCAGTCGGGGTAGTTCCGCCCCACTTTCGCCCCACTTCCGTGGCAAAAAGGCCCCAAACTGAGCTAATGCGGAGACTTGGTGGACGGTGGTGGGAAAGTGGGGATCCGCTCTAGAAGCGGTGGGAACTGGTGCCGCAGCCCAGAATCGAACTGGGGACACACGGATTTTCAGACCGACAAGGACTGAACGAGCCTCGTCTTCGTGAACCCTCATCATTCCTGATCCAGAGCCACCCCCAGCTATCCAACCAGTCCCCGTCCGATGTGTCAGGATGTGTCACAATGTGTCTAGATTGCCACGAAAAGTGTGCCCAAAGTGTGCCCGGGCGTGGCAGCGGAACCACGACTTCCGGGGCCATCGATCCGAGACACCCGGCAGCTTTCTGCCGTCATCAACTTTTTTTCGCCTCGTCATTCTAAGACAGCCATCCCCTGGACTGGCAGTGCCGCACGGGAAGAGTCGGGAGCTCCTCGAACCTGATCTACCATGCCAGGTGGAGGCTGCTCCGGCGGAAGGAGAGGAGTAAGTCGGTCTCCTCGAAGAAGTCGACCCCGAGGATGCCCTGGACGTCGAGCCGGGAGTAGAACATCTTGCAGCCCACGAGGCAGTCCCGGACTTCCCGTCCCAAGAAGCTCACTCCGGGGATGCGGACGGTGTATCCTTCGACCGGGCCGTCGGGAGTGTCGAAGATAGCTCTGCCAAGCCTCTTGGACTCGGATAATCCGAGAAACTCCGCCAGTTGCACAGAGAGCACGGTGTTCGAGGTCCCCGTGTCGAGGACGAATTCCGCGGCCCACCTCAGCCCGTTCTCTCCCTCCAAGAGCACGGGTACCCAGATCAGGCCGTCGTGACGGTCAAGCGGCTGCCTTGCTGATCTCATCGACCCTCAGAGTCACCTTTCGGTACCGGTGCGTCCCAGTGAAGAAGATACCTCCACCCGTCTTCAGCTCCTTGGCCTTCTCGTAGGCCTTCTCCGGCTCCCGGTGGTGGAAGTACACGACACCGTCGATGAAGGCGGTGTTGGTTGGATCGATCTTGGGGTCGGAGAAGACCACCCACTCGTCGGGGTAGGACTTCCTGGCCTGCTCGAGGGTCATACGCTTCGTGCCCTTGGGCATCTCCGTCCTCCGTTTGGTCGGTCTTCAGTATATCACGCGAGCGATGGCCTTTCCGTTCGTACAACCGGCTGTGGAGCTCTCGAATAGCGGGGAAGCTGGCTGTCGGGAAGAGGGAGACACCCGGGGTCGTCTCGCCGATCAGGTCGAGAAGGAGATCCGGGTCGTGGATCTTCGGAAGACCTCCCAGATCCCAACAGACCACAAGAGCCCCATCCACGGGGCTCCCGTTCCTTCCACGACCGAAGGCGACCCGGATCTACACCGCGTCCTTCAGATCCTTCCCCGGGCGGAACTTCACGACGTTGCGGGCCTTGATCTTCATCTTCTCTTTGGTCTGCGGGTTCACGCCCACGCGGGCCGCCCTCTTCGCGACCTTGAACGTCCCGAACCCGACGAGGGTGACCTCGTTGCCCTTCTTGAGGGACTTACGGATGGCGGTTGTGATGCTGTCGATGGTGGCTGTGGCCTGGACGTGGGTTAGGTCGGCATCGGCGGCGACGATCTTGATGAGCTCCTGCTTGTTCACCTGGATACTCCCTTCTTCCTTGATCAGAGTTCGATTGACGAGGTGATTGTCCCAGAGAACCCTGATGGTGTCAACATTGTAGGCCTGGGAAGGATCCCGGACGCTCTGGGATCCCTGATCGGTAGCCCTTCTCGAAGTGGATGGATCGCACCAACACCATTCACTCGTCAGGGAATGTCTTCTTGATCTCGTCCCAGGTCACCTTGTCGGCCATGGCACGGTCTCCCTTGGCCTGGTCCCCCAAGGGAGAGTATCCGGTGGGAGAGGAGGGCCGTAGAACAGCCCGCAGGCAATCCACCCGGCCAGACCGTGCAAAGGGGGCCTGTCACGGACTGCGGAACTCGGAGAGCTCCTTCCTCAACCTCTTGATCGTGTTCTTCACGCTGTCGAACACTTCCTCGAGCACCGGCTCGAGCTGCTCGAGCTTCTCAACACACCGGTTCAAAAGGGTCTTCCGGGCGTCCGTCTTCGTCTTGTTCACATTGCCTTCCTTCACCTTCTCGAACTGGGCGTAGGCCTCCTTCAGGTCCGGCCACTGGCTCATCACCCGCTCGCCCAACCAGACGAGATGGTGGGGTGGATGGCTTGGTCGCCATGGCGTCTGCGGTCGCACTCGGACCTGACTTCGGTGTCCGAATGTCTCCGATTCGCGAGTCCTTTCTCGATGGCCCTCTTCGGGTCCGCCATCAGCCCCACAAGCTCGCCCGTCGCGGCCCTTTCGATCTTGGTTAGACGCCTGTGCTTTTCACAGTCGCCTGTCAATTATGAGGCAGGTCGCCCTGCGGAAGAGCCTGATAAAGGAGAACCGGAGGACCGGCATCGACGAAACACTGCTCTTGAGGAACAAACCGCCGCGCCTGAACCTTGACACTCTCGACGGTCTGTCGGCCTCCAAAGTCCCGTCGAACGACGATATAGCGATTGTAAACCTGGCTTGACCCCCGGACTGCCATAGTAGCGGAGCCTGCAGAGACTACCGCCAGCGAGTGAGGCGGGTCGAGCTCCGGAATCACCACACTTCTCCAAATGAAGGGAACATGCTTGTGGCCATGGAGAACCAAGTGAACCTGGTGGCGGAAGCATACACGGAGCAGCTGCCTTGCGTCCCTCATGACCAGAAGAGAGTCAAAAGCGTCAGGCTTGTAGGGAATCGTCAGCGGATGGTGATGACAGAGGACAATCCTGTACGTTCCTTGACGTGTATCGTCCAATGCCTGGGCAAGCCGAATCCTCTGAGTCTCACCCACCTCGCCCACGGAGTTGATTCCAACCGCATGGACTGGCACGTCGAGCGTAGAGTTTACGGTAAACAACTGCACTACGTCATACAGCAGCTTGCGCCCGGGAAATACGCCTGCGTAATCAATGATGTTATCCGGCGAATCGACACCGAGTGTACTTCCGAATGCCTCCATGAAGTGGCGCAATCGCGATGTCTGAGCGGCCCGGCTCGCGAAAAGTCGAGAGAAGACGCCGGGCCTCCGAGCGACGTCGTGATTGCCCGGAACGATCGTGAACAGGTCGGAGAGAAGATGTTCCGTCCCAACCGGAGCGCGTATCGGTTGCCACAATTGCTGCAGCTGCAGCAGCCAGTCGCGTGCACGCCGGAACTCGTCCGGATGCGCCGTGTTCGTGATGTCTCCTGTGATGACAATGTGGTGGGGATCGCAGGCAATGACATCCTTCAACAGGATTTCGAAATTCGCGAGGCTTATCGATTCAAGATTGAAGTACCTCCAGAAGCGTGAGGAGAACTCGGACACCGGACGTCCGGTGAAGTGAAGGTCGGAGAGGTGAACAATCTTCAGCTCCTCGAATCCCATGCGGAGTGACACAGGATTCCTCCTTCACTGGCCATTAATGAAGGCCCAGACATCATCCTGAGAGCCAAATGGGGCCAATAGACGGTAGGGCGTCAGTCGCCCAGGAACTTTGTGTGGACTTGCCGCATCCCTATTCATACAGTAGGCGGGCACCTTAATCACAGAGGAGCCCTTCGGGATCCTTACACGCACGTCCTCTGCGACCACCATGCACTGCTCAGCTAGAGCGGGATTCGACGGTTCGAAGGTACTGCCCTTCGGAATTACCGTGTTAATCTCTGCCGACGTGTTGTTCTCAACTTCAATATCAACCCAGTACATCAGTGACCCTCCCCGTTGGGCGCCGGTGGCCTCGCTCCTAGAGTGATACTCTTACACTTCACTCCCTGGTTCTCAAGCACGTGCGCAAGGAGGGAGTCCTCGTCCGGATGGGCGTCCGGGACAAATGCGAGAGAAAACCCAGCGGCGTTCGATATGAGGCATGTCTGGTGAGCAGAGCGAGACTGGGCTTTCCAGCGAGAGCGATTCACGGCCGTGAGGAGCCCGACACCGCCGAGTACTTGGCATAGGTTCTCCCGCTGGGATAGCCATCGAGTTAGAGGCTTGAAACCTGTGAACAGGCTGCGAGGAACTCATCCTCGGATGAGGCTGATACGCTCGTGTGGCGAGCTTCTGGCTCATTAGTCTCGAACTCCCGAATTTCGCCAACCCGACCGACTCCGGCACAGTTCGGTAACATCTGACTGGCCCACCGCCGGAAGAAATCCTGAGAAACCAGAGATTCCCACACTCCAAGGCTTCTGAGCGAGGACAGCCACGTGACTGCCAATTCCCTCCCACCCCTTTCGAGGCACACATGATAGGTCATCATCGCGGCCTCCGCTGCGTTCGATGGGGAGTCTTCGCGCAGCACAAACCAGAGAAGCGCTTCCGTGCCCATGAGGAGTATTTCCATGGGCCTCTCAGAGGCTTTGAGTGTTCTCAAAGCCGAGTGTGGACTGTATGATACGGCCATAAGGTCCCCCATCCCCCTTTTCTTTAGAACCGCAGTTTTCGGTGCAGCAGCTAGGGTATATTATACACACGCCGGATCCCTCAGCCAAGCCATCAGAACCACGAGCGGCACGCGACCCATGGCACCGCAAATGCTTATCATGAGTGAAGAAATCAGCCTCTGACCCATGGTAGACTGTGCCATGCCTGTCTATATCGACATTTCCAAGACTACGCGTATTTTCCTTCCCCAACCTGAGAAGGTTCGGCTCTGTCCTTGCTGCGGGAAACCGCTGCGCTACTACTACAAGTCATCCGGACACTACTTCTATCAGCTCTCTGGCCTCTATTATGTGGACGGTCAGATCCTCTACTGCTATAACGGCGCTTGCGCTCTCCGATTCAAGCCGTTGCATCCACTTGAAGAGCTCTCTCTGGTCCCTCCAAAGAGGGGGCACGGCTTCGATGTGCTTGCC
>Ga0074195_1002587_pt1 | contig 19594 bp, 13 predicted proteins | sample EPASupsiteHSE623_FD_64525 | JGI IMG/M metagenome (GOLD analysis project Ga0074195, IMG submission 64525) | Bioremediated contaminated groundwater from EPA Superfund site, New Mexico - Sample HSE6-23 | ecosystem: Environmental > Aquatic > Deep subsurface > Groundwater > Contaminated ...
GAGGAAAGTAGAAGTGTCAACATTAAGAGGAAATTGAATTCTTCGGCTTCGCTCAGAATCCAATTGATCGGATTTTCGGGGTGGACTCATAAATTCAAAATCGTACATCATACATCGTACATCATACATCGTACATCGTACATCGTACATCGTAAATCGTACATCGTACATCGTACATCGTACATCGTACATCGTAAAATATCGTAACTTGCCTCCTAATTATCTCTCTATGCTTGTACTGAAAAATCTGTCAAAATCCTACGGACAAGTAAGCGCGGTGCGTGATATCAACGTGGAAATCAGTAAGGGTGAGTTCTTTTGCCTGCTGGGTCCCAGCGGATGCGGAAAAACAACCATCCTGCGCATGATCGCAGGTTTCGAGAAAGTCACTGCCGGACGGATACTGCTTGATGGCAACGAAATTACCAATGACCCGCCCAACCGCCGCGATGTGAATACCGTGTTCCAGAATTATGCACTTTTTCCGAATTTCAATGTGACCGAGAACATTGCTTATGGTCTGAAGATAAAAAAGGTACCCAAAGCTGAGCAGGTGGAGCGTATCGAATCGGTTATCAGGCTGGTCGGATTGGGTGGTTTTGAAAAACGTATGCCGGCGAATTTATCCGGCGGCCAGCAGCAACGGGTTGCCCTGGCCCGGGCGCTGATCAACCAGCCAAGGGTACTGCTGCTTGACGAACCCCTGAGCGCCCTCGATAAAAAGATTGCCGAGCAAACCAGGAATGAACTGTCGGAACTCCAGAAAAAAGTAGGGATCACCTTCATTTTCGTCACCCACAATCAAACCGAAGCACTGGCCATGGCCGACCGCATTGCCGTGATGAAAGACGGGGTGATTGAACAATGTGATCCTCCCAAGGAGATCTATGAGCGTCCACTCACCCGGTTCGTGGCTGATTTCATCGGCAGCATGAACTTCTTCGAAGGAATCATCAGCGGGGTTGATGAAAATGGCTATACTGTGAATATTCCTGATCTTGGCCCGGTCACCTTGTCAAAAAAGGGATCCCTGCCCTTGGGAGCCCGGGTGATTTACTGTATGAGGCCGGAAAGGCAGCGCATCAGCCTGATGGGTCCGGCCACCTATGAAAATGGCTTTACCGGGATCATCCGACGGAAAGACTATCTGGGTGAAATCACCAAATTCACCGTCGAATTATCCAATGGTAAAATAATCACAGTTGTTGCCCAGAATTACCTGCTCCAGTTATCCAATGAATTTTATGATATCGGCGAGCAGATTTTCGTTACATGGAGTAAAACTTCGGGGGAGGTCATCCATGCCAGGTAAGATCAGGGAACAATACATCCTGTTGGTTCCACCGGCCTTCTGGCTGATCGTGTTCTTCATTATCCCGCTGTTCATCGTGGTAGGTTACAGCCTGAGCCTGACAGGCACCGACGGGGTGATCAGCCTGCGGTTTACCCTTGAACACTACCTCGTGTCGTTCAGGGGGATGTATCTGACTATCTTCCTCAAATCGCTGTTGTATGCCGTGATCACCACCCTGCTCACACTGGCCATTGCATTTCCCATGGCCTATTACATGGCGTTTACCACCCCGCGGATGAAAATGCTCCTCATGTTCCTCATCATACTGCCTTTCTGGACCAATTTCCTCATCCGGATGTATTCGATCATGACCCTGCTGGGCGAATCGGGGCTGATCAATTCAGCACTCATGGCGACCGGGATAATCAATGAACCCCTCGCGCTGATGCACAATTCACTGGGAATGTACATCGGCTTTATTTACTGGAACCTGCCATTCATGGTGCTGCCCATCTTTTCTTCACTCGACCGGATGGACCTATCCTTGCTGGAGGCCTCGCTCGACCTGGGAGCCAGCCGGCGGCAGACTTTCTGGAGGATCACCTTTCCCTATTCTGTGGCCGGACTTGTTGCCGGTATCGTCTTTACCTTCATCCCCACCCTTGGGAATTTTGTGATTCCTGAATTTCTGGGAGGATCGGACAACCTGATGATCGGCAATGTAATAACGGCCCAGTATCTCCAGGTGAGGAACTGGCCCTTCGGATCCGCCCTCTCCACCCTGCTGATGTTGGTGGTCATGGTGTTTATCTCCCTCTATATCCGCTTTTTTGATCCAACGAAGTCAAAGTCAATGGTAAGTTTTTAGCAATGGCAGGAAACCTGGCAAGAGGAAATGATCTGAATATCGGAAATGGAACCGGGCTTAAACTCATTACCTGGGCTGGAGTATTCTTTCTCCTGCTGCCATTGATCATCCTGGTTATATTCTCATTTAACGATTCCAGGACGGTTACGCATTGGGAAGGTTTTTCCCTCAGATGGTATAAAGCGGTCTTCGCCGACGACAGCCTGTGGCTTTCGGTAAAGAATTCACTTGTCATCGCGATCGTCAGCACCCTGGTCACAACCATCCTCGGAACCATGTGCGCCATGCTGCTGGGGAAATACAGGTTCAGGGGGCGTGAGCTTTTTCAGAACCTGCTGTATGTGCCCGTGATTTTGCCCGAGATCATTTTCGGCGTGGCCATCCTAGCGCTGTTCATGCTCATCCGGTTTCCCCTGGGTCTTTTATCGATCATCTGCGCGCATATTACCTTTAGCTTTCCGTTTGCAACACTGATCATCCTGGCCAAAGTCGTCAATCTTCCCGGCTCACTGGAAGAGGCAAGCCTCGATCTCGGTGCCAGCCGGTGGCAAACATTCATCCGGGTGATCCTGCCAAACATTTCGCCTGGTGTGATCTCCGGGGCGCTTTTTGCATTCACCCTGAGCATCGATGATTTTATAGCGACCTTTTTTACAGCAGGGGTAGGGTCATCCACATTGCCGCTTAAGATATATTCGCTTATTAAATTCGGGATCACACCCTCCATCAATGCGATCTCGACCATTCTCATTGTTTTTACGGTCACAGCGTTATTCCTGATCGACCGGCTGCAGAAAACCGAACGGTTAAGCCGCACCTTCAAGCTGGCCCTCGGAGGTGTTTTCCTGGCAATCATCCTCGGATTAATTGTCGCCCCGTTTTTTACCGCAGGCGAGAAAAAACTGAACCTGTACAATTTTTCAACCTATATCGACGATGATCTGATCGCGGATTTTGAAAAACAGACCGGGATTGATGTATCCCTGGATTATTACAACGACAATGAGGAGTTATTTTCCCGGCTCCAGATGGGGGTGGGGGGGTATGATCTGATCTTTCCCTCAGGTTACATGGTGAAGCTGATGAAGGACCGTGGACTGATTTCACCCATCGATTACCAGTCGATCGCCAATTATCGTCATATCACCCCATCGCTGCGGAAATTGACCTATGATACAACCGGGAAATATTATATTCCATACGCGTACGGATTTACCGCCATAGTATACAACAGTGAACTCATCAAAGATTCACTTGATTCCTGGAGCGCATTGTGGAATCCGAAATACAGGGAGAACATCCTGATGCTCGACGACATGCGTGAGGTTTTCTGGGCCGTTTACAAATTGCTTGGCCAGACCTTCGACAGTGATACGACCAAACTGAGGAAGGCATTGGAAATGCTGATCAGGCAGAAGCCGCTGCTGAAAAAGTACGAATCGAATGCCACCCAGGAGATGATGCAGAGCGGCGATGTCTGGATCGCACAGACCTGGAACGGACTCGCTGCCAGGCTGAACGCCATCGACCCTAAATTCAAACTCTGCATGCCGAAGGAGGGGGTGGTATTCTTTGTCGACAATATATGTATCCCGGCAAAAGCGCCTCATAAGAGCAATGCTGAAAGGTTCATCAACTTCCTTTTGGATCCGGCCAATTCTGCCCGCAATATGAAGAAGATCCGGTATGCCATGCCGAATGAACAGGCCCGCTTGATGCTCGAGCCGGAATTGCGCGACAACCCAATCATCTTTCCCGATATTTCGGATCCTTCAAAACTGGAGGTGATGCGTGATCTTGGGTCGTTCAACAAGCAGCTTGACAAGGCATGGACGGAGTTGAAGGTGAAATGAATTCGATTTACGATTTACGATCTACGATTTACGATTTGCGATTTGCGATTTGCGATTTGCGATTTTTATGAATGGTATATGTTGTGGAATTTAATATATTTGCTTCCCATATACCTCGTCATTCTTTCCCTATGAACTCTCTCTCACTTGCCACCAGAATGATCCTCAGTTGGATTATCGTAATGCTATTAGCCGGAAACATGCTGGCCCAGGTAAAGCCCTATGCTTTTCCGAAAATCAAACCGGAAGATTTCAAATACCGGGTTTATGAAAAGGACACTGCCGCTGTGGCCGTAATTCTCGGCGACAAGGGAGAGAGTTTTCTCGAATACAATGATGTCAAAGGGTTTCAACTGATCTTTACCCGGCATCTGCGTATCCGGATCCTGGCCAACGATGGTTATGATTTCGCAACTCACTCCCTAAGCCTGTACAGGGCACCCGGATCTGCGGAATCGATTTCAGAAATAAAGGGTTACACTTACAACCTGGTCGACGGGAAGGTGGAGGATGAAAAATTGGGCAATGAAAATATCTTCAGGGAAGAAATAAATCTTAACTGGGTCCGGACCAAATTCACGATGCCGAATGTCAAGGTAGGTTCGATCATCGACCTGCGCTACAAAATCACTTCCGATTATCTCTGGAACCTCCGTGAATGGCAATTTCAAAGCATCATCCCGGCTCAATGGAGTGAGTACACGGTAACCATTCCTGAATATTATATCTATTCGAAACTCCTTCATGGCGCCGTGCCATTTGCTATCAGTGAAACCACTACCATCCCTGGATCGATCAGCATTTTTAGCAAAGAACGCGAGTTGTCAGAAAATTATATGGTAAAGACCACCTTCGACCAGACTAAAGTCGATTTCACCCAGGCTGTTTATCACTATGCGGCAAGTAATGTACCTGCCATTGCAGTGGAGCCTTTTTCCCCGGCGATGACCAATTTTATTTCGAAGGTAGAATTCGAACTCCAGTATTCTCAACTCCCGGGGGCTTCAAGAAAAAGTTATACGACTACCTGGCTGGATATTTGCGACGACCTGATGAGAAGTGACGATTTTGGCGCTCAGCTGCAACGCGGCAGAATGCTGAAGGATGCCGTGGCCGCAATTCATGCAGACAATGCCTCACCCCTTGAAAAAGTTGCTGCAGCGCATGACTTTATCAGGTCGAAGATGATTTGGAACGATAAATACGGACTCTATCCCACCACCGACCTGCGCGAGGCCTGGGACAAAAAAACCGGCAACGATGCCGACATCAACCTGATGCTAACCCTGCTGCTCAAGGAACTGGAACTCGATGCATCACCCGTTGCCATCAGCACGAGAGATAATGGCATGCTGGTGGAACAGCACCCGGTACTCACCCAGCTCAATTATGTGCTGGCATCCGTTACCATTGATGGAAAAACATTGCTGCTCGATGCTACAGGGAAGCACCGGCCCATGAATTACCTGCCAGTGAGATGCCTTAATGGCAGCGGCCTGCTGGTTTCAAAAGATAAGATGCGCTGGATCCCGCTTCTGGGAGAGGAGCGCGACAATACCCTATATCATGCCGATATGAAGTTGACCGGAGATGGCGTTGTTTCCGGTGTGCTGAAGGTTTCAAAATCGGGTTATGCTGCCGATAATGTACGCAGTGAATATAAAAAGGATGGCGAAGAGAAATATTTGAAATCGTTAAAGGAGGATCATAAGGATTGGCAGATTAGTGATTTTAAGGTGGAAAATATTGACAGCCTCGGTGTTTCAGTGAACCAGCGCTACACCATCTCATCCGAAGAAATTGCAGAGCAGAATGGCAACATGATCTATTTCAATACCTTGCTCGGATTGGGTCAGAGTTCCAATCCATTTAAAGCTGAAAAGCGGGAGAACCTGGTCGATTTTATATATCCGGTCAAGGATGCCTACGTCTTTTTCTTTGAGATCCCCGAGGGATATGCAGTTGAATCGATCCCGGAATCCGTCAGACTGCTTTTACCCGATCAGGCAGGTTCATTTAAGTTTATAGCCAGCGCAGCCGGCAATAAGATCAGCATCAACAGCACCCTCAGCATGGTGAAAACAATGTTCACCCCCGCGGAATATGCCGACCTTCGTAACTTTTTTGCACTCATCGTGGCAAAACATGCACAGCAGATAGTTTTGAAGAAGGTATAAGCAGCGCCGCCATGCAGAAAAATTTCCGCTGTGTACTTCTTGCATTCCTGTGGCTTTTTTCAAGCCAGGATTCCGTTGCAGCCGGTGTTCTGAAGTATCCTGTTTCGGCAATTCCACCGGATCTGCTGAAAAATGCAGACATGGTCGTGCGGATCAGCGAAACCATACTCGAAATAGGGTCACTCACAAAGGCAACAGAGAAGGTTCATCTTGTTTTCACGGTATTTCGTGAGAGCGCCCTCGAAAAAGCCTCCCTGCGTATTTTTTATGATAATGATTCTAAAATTACCAGCTTCCGGGGGATGATTTACGATGCCCATGGATTAGAGGTTACTCGTTTTCGCGAAAGTGATCTCATTGACCGGAGCGCAGTTCCTTCCGGGACACTCTATTCCGACGACCGGGTTAAGTACATCCGTCCGGTGTCGTCGAAGTACCCTTTCACTATTGAGTACGAATTTGAACGTTCATCCAGGCAAATGATGCAGTACCCTCAATGGCGCGGGATCGATGATTACCACACCGCGGTGGAATCTGCCAGTCTGATTATTTATTCAGATCTGCAGGAGAGGCCCAGGACAATGACCCTTTGTTTCCCGGGCAAGGGGGAGTGGCCTGTGAGAAACAGCGATTCATCAATGTACTGGTATCTTCAGAATATACCTGCCGTGGTGCCCGAACCGCTTTGTACCGATATCGGGGAACATGTTCCAAGGGTTTACATTGCTCCGGCCATGGTGAACATCCCCGGACAAGATCCCGAACCTGCAAGCTGGAAATCATATGGCATGTGGATTAACCGGCTCAACCGCGACCGGGGAGACCTGCCCGACCTGGTCAAGGACAAGGTACGCCAACTCACCGATACAATGCCTGATCCGCTCGACAAAATAAAGGCAATTTACCGGTATTTACAGGAGAACACGCGTTACATCAGCGTGAAGATCGGCATCGGTGGCTATCAGCCGGCTGATGCCTTGTCGGTTGCCCGAAATGGATATGGTGATTGCAAGGCGCTGGTCAATTATATGAAGGCGCTCCTTGACTGTGCGGGGATCCGGTCCCATTATACACTGGTCATGGCAGGAAAACAGGCCCGGCCGCTCAGAACAAATTTTCCGGGCTTGCAGTTTAACCATGTTATCCTTTGTGTTCCCATGGTTAATGATACAGTGTGGCTCGAATGCACCAGCCAGTCGATCCCATTCGGCTTCCTTGGAGGTTTTACCGACGACCGTGACGTGCTGGTTGTCACCCCGGATGGAGGAGTCCTTGTACATACACCGGTTTATCCGAAAAAAGTGAACCGGATGAACCGTTCTGCCCTGATCGAAATTGACAGCACCGGCTATGCCCGGATGGCTGTCACAACCAGGGTCTCAGGACTGCAATACGAGCTGTTTGATTCCCGTCTCAGCGATTCACAGGAGGACCAAAAGAAGAAGGTGCGTGAGGAAATCGGACTCTCTCTTATGAACATTACGCGTCTCGAGTACCAGGAGAAAACCGGACTGCTGCCGGAGATCACTGAAACCCTGGATATGAATCTTCCTGCTTTTGCCACAATCAGCGGTAACCGGATGTTTGTCCCGCTCAACACATTCAACCGGCAGCCTTCATTACCTCCCATTGAAGAGGCCCGCAGGCTGCCCTTTTATCCGGGATATGGCTTCATGGATGCCGACAGCATCCTGTTGAGGATCCCTCCTGGTTTTACCATTGATTTCCTTCCTGAATCAGTGAATCTTAGCAGCCCATTCGGATCCTTCACCTCAAAAGTGACCGGGTCCAATACTGAAATCCTTTATGTCCGGCACTTCACGCGCGAAGGAATTGAATTTTCACCCGGAGAATATGAGGCTTACCATGCCTTCATCAGGCAGATTTCGAAGGCCGATAAAACGAAGGCATTAATCCTGCAAACAACGCATTGAGTAACTGTCGCTCTTGAAATTGAATCCCCTTACCATGCTGCTGTAACTGAAATCCGGACTCCGGCTCCAGGCATTGTTTGAATTGAGCTCCGTTGAGCTCCACCAGTAACCATAGTATCCGGAATAAGAATACGATCCACTGCTATCACAATAACCTCCGGCAAGTCCGGAAAATCCGCTTTCGTTGGTCGCCCCGGCGTTGGGGGTGTGCCATAAGCCATTGCCGGCTTCAAGGGTTCCGGTTGATTTGATCTTGCCCCCGGCGTTGGTCCCGCTCCAGCCATTCACGCCGCAATTCACGGTTGGATCGAGATACTGGGTAAAGGTGCACCATTCCGCATCCGTCGGAACATGCCAGCCCGCCGGACAAATCCCCTGTGCTCCCGGGGTGGTAACATATTGCATCACTTCATTCCATTGGTAGAGACCCCCGTAAATGTCGCAGTTCGCCGGATCATTATTGTAACAGTACTTTTCCAGGATGCCGTTATCGGTTTGACTCACATTGCCTTCAATGCGAATGCCGGTATTCAGGTTTGCAGCCATCCAGGTCTGTGTCCCGATGTGTACGATGGCGTAATGATTATTGTCAGCATCGGTGCAGGCTGCAAAATCGAAAGTTATTGTTTTACTGCTTGCAGGCACATCGGCAACGATGGTACTGTAAATTCCCGTCATCCCTTTGAAAAGCAGCTGATCCCCTTGAGTATAGGGCATATTGATTTGTGCAGTAGTACTTTTCAAATGATCATTGAACCTGTTTGTTGCCGTAGATACATAATCGATCCGTGGTTCGGTTCCCATGCCGCTCTGGCATAACAATTTTGCGGTATAATGATAATTTTGGCCCGTGACATTTACAAAATAGAGACCCCGGCTGATCCCGGAGATCACGAAACTGTTTGTACCTGTTTTTACCTCCTGGCTGAACTTGCAAATAGTACGTCCGGCTAGATCAACCAGTGTTATGATTGCCTCACCTTTTTCAGGTGCAGTGAAAATCAACAATGACTGCACGGCCATTGGGTTTGGATACAGGAGCAGCGATCCGGCATCCACAGGCGGACTTCCGATACCAACGGTGGAATATAAATGAAGCGTATCCGATCCGTCAAGGGTAACTGCAGCCCCGCTGTTAAGGTTCTCGACTGTTACCGTAGCCACCACGCTGGTGTCGCCCATGCCGGCGAAACTGATCAGGTAGTCCTGTGCCTGGATTTGCGATATGGCAAGCACGAATAGCAGGATGCAAATTAAATTTCTCATGACTTTCAGTATTGGTTTATGTATTTGATTCATTTTTACAATCCTGGCATGCTTTAATTGATTTTAAATAACTTCCTGGTCTTTATTGTTTTATCAGTGGCAATCCTTAAAAAATATATTCCATCGGGTTGAATGCCAGGAGATATCGTAATATGTTGTGTGTCTTTACTTTGGAATGTTACAGCATACACCAATTGTCCATGAATGTTAAATAGTTCCGCTGATCGAACCGGGTCGTCACTTGTTACATTTATAACTGTTTTAAAAGGGTTTGGGAATAACCTGATCCTGTGGTTATCGGCCAATTCCCCGAAACCCGCAGGGTAGTATTGTCCCAGGGAATCTGTTTTTACAAGGTAAACCGCGGATTCCTGGTCAGGCAGATTGCTGACATACCCGCAAACAACAAATCCATCATCCTGGGTCTGTTTTAATGACATGGTTACTTCGTTGCCGAGCGTCCCAACTGATTTAGTCCAAAGCGTATCGCCCTGATCCGTGATCCGGATGAGACAAATATCGGTGATATCTGTAATGCCATTCCTTGTACCTGCCGCAATATATCCGCCATTACGCATTTTTGCTGCAGTTAGTTTCGTTGCAGACCTCAGGCAATTATATGTTTTTGTCCATACGGTATCGCCCTGATCATTGGTGTTGACCAGGTATAATGAAAATGTTTCACCTGTCGGATCGTCGGTCCCAAAAAGCATATATCCATTATTTTCTGAAGGCAATACGGTATAACCCTGGCTGTTATCGGAGCGATTATAGGTTTTCGTCCAGAGTGAATCTCCGAGGGAATTCAATTTCAATAAAAACGCCGACATTATTCCAGCATGTTGGAGGTTGCCGCAAATGATAAAACCACCATCCGGGGAGGAGATAACGGCATAGCCACGGAGCGGTATCAGGTTTCCGCCGATGCTCTTTGTCCAAAGAATGTTGCCATGTTTATCGGTCCTGACAACATATATCTGGTTGGTCGGCATCATATAAATTCCTACATCTCCGATAAAACAAAAACCACTGTCGCTGGTTTGACAAACTGAACTGCCGATGGAAAAATCGGTGCCGGTTGTGTAGCTCCATACCGTGTTAAAATCGGCATCCATTTTCAGCATCATCAGCTTGTGGTCTTTCCCCCCTGTAGCAACGAATCCCCCATCCATGGCCGATATAAAGGAACTGACACCACCTTCGATAGGTACGGTCCTCGTTGTGTCTCCGGCTGGGTTTGTTTTAATCATAAGGAAACTGTTCTGGGTTTCCTTATGCATCGTTGCCGAGATCGCGTATCCCTGATCACTGGTTTGAACAACGCATGTTCCGAGTGATGATGTGACACCGGGGAATCCGGAGTAAGACTTTTCAAATGAAATTTGCGACCATACCAACACAGGCAGATAGGTGCATAAAAGTAAAAAAGTGATTCGTTTCATGGCTAAGTTATAGAGAGGTTCGAAAATATCTGAGCATAGTTCTGACTCAAAATGGTTATTCCCTGTTGGCGGGTATTTCGAAAATTCCAAATGAAAATAGAAACTGAGAGAAGCATGCGAATCCTATCCCTAAAAAGCACCTAATATACAAAAAAATCATATATGAGATTGTGCGATCACTTTTTTTACATTATTCCAATTGGGCATCCTGGTATGGTTTAACCTTACACTCCAGTTGCTTTCACCTTCACCAGGTACCTCCTGATCAACAGCCGGTAAATATCCGCCAAGGTCAATTCCGTTTCAACGGATTGCCAGTCATCTGATGGTTTCAATACAAGTGTGGTTGATTCTGATTTCAGAACGATGGGCAGTCGAAAACCAGTTACACAGGCATCCCACTTGAAGGATACCCTACCTGGAATGTCAGCTTCCTTTTTGAGCAATAAAACCGGAATATCCGGGGAAAAAACATACTGATCAAAGAACCAGCCATAGTCACTGAGGAAATGACTGTTCACATAGCGGATAAGCTCTCCGGTAGAGATGGAACCATAACGGTAATCATGCTGTATCTGCCGTAAAAAGCAGAACCAGAGTGAATCGTTGCTGATCATGTTCCTGAAGGTGTTCCAAATAGCGCTTCCCTTATCATAAAGATCACTGGTGTATGCCGTTCCCCTTATCGTGTCACACAAAGGATAACTATTCTTCATTAAATGCAGAACATCCTGCATGATATACCTTTCGGCACTGTCATGACCCAATAGCGCTTCCACGAACAAAGATTCGCTGTAGGTTGCAAAACTCTCCTGTATCCAGATATCCTGGGCCTTCCGGGACGAAACACTGTTGCCCCACCATTCATGGGCGGTTTCATGAAGGATCACATAATCATAATCAAACTGAAACGGGGCAAAATTAAAGCCGTTGTATCCGTTTTTGTACTTGTTTCCATAGGCAATAGCCGATTGGTGCTCCATCCCCTGGTAGGGTGCTTCAACAAGTTTGTACCCGCACGATCTGAAAGGGTAGGGGCCGAAATATTTCTCAAAAACCTCACAGATCTTCCCGGCCTGCTTAAAGTGTTCTTTTGCCTTTGCGGCATTTGGAGGCAACACATAATAATCAAGCAGCAAAGAATCGCTGGCATAATGAAGGTACTCACTAAAATGATCGTATTTGCCGATATACACCGTTAGATTATAAGGAAGGATCGGGTACGAGATAATCCAGCTGAATGCCAGCCTTCCATCTATTGATTGCCGCGACTTTCGCAATTTTCCGTTTGATATGGCTGTCAAACCGCCGGGTACCCTCACGGTGAATGCGATGCTGTCGGGCTTGTCGCTCCAGACATTTTTATTGGGCCACCAGATCTTCGCCCCTTCCAACTCGCAGGTTACCCCGCAGAAAGGATTGCCCGCACTATCCGTACTCCAAACGAATCCGCCATCCCATGGAGGATTGGCAGAAATTTTTGGAATACCACCATAGTGCAGCGTGATAGACCAATTGGTTGCACCAGGATAGATGTACCCCGGCAGTCCGATCCGGATGCGATCACCAATTCTTGAAAAGGATAGCTCGGTTTTAACAGGATCAGTGATGCTTTTGATCCCAAGTCTATTATCCAGGAATAGGTCGATGGAATCAATCGGAGACAGTAACCTGAAATACATGGTACACGATCCCGTGACTGAATGTTTGGCAGGATCGATGTCGAGATCAAGCAGGTACGACGTGACATCATAACACGCCAGCCGCGGATTCTCAGTTTCCAGGAGGATGACTGGCTTCCCGGCTGGTTTTATTTGTGCAAGACAATTGGACCACAATAAAATCAACAGAACCACCACCCAAAAGGTGATCCCGGGGTTTAAGAACATTCTTAACGCTGGCAGGATCCGCATCACGGTTTACCGGCAAAACTGTCCCTGTAAAACCTGATGGCCTGATAAACAATCCCGCCGATTAATAAAAAATGCAATACCAGATTTTTGGGCACCCATCCATGCTTTTGTATCGAAACAGTCAGTAGAATACCGATTACAAACGAGAAAAAAAGCAGCATGCTGAATTGATAAATCCTGAATTTTTTCAGGTATGGCATCGAAATGATCCATATTACAATGACGAGACAAAGAATAATTAGCTTGTAAATTTCCATATTACTTTTTTACGCTTTAAGAAATCCAAGTTCATACACCTGTGGTTGAAGCTTAACGGTGAGGGCTTCATAACATTCTTTGAACGGACTGAAATTGACGGGAGGGTAGTCTCCGCTTTTATTGCGGGCTTCCAGCGCTTTGCGTATCTGGTACCATCCCACATCGGCCCGGTTCAGCTTCAGTTCGTCACGCACGGCCCGCACATCGGTATGGGCGAAATAGGCCTGCCACAAGGTTTTGCCTGCTGCCAGCACGGCTTTTGCCTCCTCCGAAAAAATTTTATCCGCCATATACCGCACCATGAAATCCGATTCAAACCGGTCGGGAGCGCCCACTTCGGTTTCGGTGAAGGGGATGAAATGGTTCACGATCGACCACTTTTTGCCGTTCCATTCGAGGTCGTTGGCGCTGGCGGTGAGATTGCTGCCATTGAAAAGCATCCAGACGAGACAGTCGTTTTGGAACTCGTCGGTCAAAGGCTCTGTGGGTTGTAAAAATTGATCGCGGTCGTTGAGCCAGGTGGGTTTGATAAGACGGCGGACGGAGAAAACAATAGATGCTTTCCAGAGGTTATCAGGGTTAACAAAAAAGGCCCCAGCACTTCCAAAACCAGAAGAAAAAAGAGCAGTCAATGTACTTGCATTTTGAAGCATATTGCTATTCGACAACATGCTACCGATCGCTCCATCGGACCATTTGGATCCTCGCAAATCCTTTGTAACTGAAGCTGGTGTAACTCCATTTTTTAATGGTATTGCATCTTCATTATTAGAACGAGGACGTTTGAACCATTCACTTAAAAAATATTCATTCGGAATGTTGTAAAATTTCTTCTCTCCAATTGGTTTAGCATCTTTGTCTAAAACATCTGTTGAAATTTCAATTATTGGGGTTAATTGTCTAGCTTTCATATCTGTTTTCCAAACTAAAAAACCAATGGGAAAATTTCCTTTTAATCCTTCAAAGGATTTACTGTGAACCACAAAACCACCAAGATATTTTGCGTTCCAGACAAGTCTAAAATTTTCAAAGTTGGGCGCGTTTACATATTTTAATTTACTAAATATGGCAATTGTTGAGTTAGGTATTTCCAGCGCAATCCTTGCAATAAATTGTGTAAATAATTCCCTTGTAGCATAACCATAATCGGTCATATTTAATGCAATGCTAGTGGTCGCTATATCGGTTTTATGCTCACCTCCACTAGTAATAGTATCAGCACTCCCAGCTTCACCATAAGGTGGATTTATTAACACCAAAATCTTTTTCCCATCGGCAATGGCTTTTCGTAGTCCAATAGGAACCTTATTCGTCAGATTGTAATCGATCCGTCCATCATCGGTGATGTCGTCGTTGAGGTAGTCGTACTGAAAACGCTGTGCGGCCACGCAGGTTTTGGTGGCGCGCATTACATCCACGTCGGCCTGGTCGAGGGTGCTCATATAGATGTTGCGTGGGTTGCTGTGCTTCACCTCCAGGTTGCCAACGCCACAGCACATGTCCCAAACGATATACTGATTCTGCCAGTTTTCGCCAAGGGTTTCAGCTAACTTGTCGTAAGCCTTATCCACCACTGCCAGCGGCGTGTAGTAGGCGCCTTTGAAACTGCGTTCGTCGAGGGGTATGAGGCTGTCGCGCCGTTCGAGGAGGTAATTGCGGTATTCGGCCTTCGGGGGCTTGTGATAGATGGCCCAGAATTGCCGGTATCCCTCCTTGTTGCTCAGTTCGTATACTTTTCCGCCCAACAGGAAAACCGGGGCGTTGTTTTTGTGCATCAGTTCGGCGGTGAGGTTGTCGTGAGTGGATACCGTGCCATCGTGCATGATGTCGGCAAAGAAGAGGAGGGCATAATCCTCTTCGGCCACTCCGTTGATCTCAGTGCCGATCATCATCACCCATTTGTCGAAAACCTGCTTCAGGTTACCGGGTGTGATCTGTGTGCGAATGATATCCCCTTTTTGGATCGCATTTTTTACTGTGCTGATGAACTCCTCCTCGTGAGTTTCTATCTTAAAACTTACAAAGTGGGTTCCGATATGGGCAGAGATGGCATCAAGGGCTTCCTGGGTATAACTGCTGGCACTTTTGCCCCATTTAATGGTTTTCTTTTCGAGAAATGGAAGGACATCGGCACTTTTCATTATGGCCGCTTTCTGCGTATCGATCACACACAAAAACGGAGGCACATATTCGCCTTTGTTAAGCGCCTGCTGAACATAATGCATCAATTGGGTAAACATAATGTAGGTGCTGTTCCTGCCTGTGTCCTTGGCTTCAAACCAGATCTCTTTTGTTTGAATGTCGATGAGGTTTTTGCTGTAGGCCTTTAATCCGAGTGCTTTGATGTAGGCATCTTTTACATCTTCCTCACTTCTGGCTTCCTGCAATTTCTTGTATAGTGTCATAAATTTCCTGCCTGATTTGTATTTTTTTTAAGAAGTAAATGTAAACAAATACCGATAATGCTACAACTGCGAATCCTCTTATATTTCGAATCCGTCAACCCTTGCTTACCTTTGCCGGTTGAATCCACTGTTTCTGTAGGTCATTTTCATAGTCTGAATTTTATTCAATCACCAACTTCCCGGTCAGAACCCTGATTTTGGTACTTACCAACCAAATATAAAACCCAGGCTTCAATGATTGCCGGTCGAAATGGAAGGGGAACGACATAATGTTTGTTGTGTAAACGGTCCTACCGGTGTAATCAGATATCCTGAGTTGCGCGGGCAAATCTACCTGATGTTTATCATCCGTGAAAGTGGCGCTGTTCTTCATTGGATTTGGAAAAACTATGATCTTTTGCGAAACTTTTTCAACTTCACTTGTAGAAAGCAGCGTATTGCAATTGGTTGATAAAGGTGTTCCCCAGGTTTGGCCTGCCTGGTTGTAATAAACAAGTTGTTCATTCCGGTACCAATAAATTGGACCTGCACAGTAATAATCATCGTAGGTTAATCCAAGACTTTCAGAATAATAGGATATGTGTGTGGGATCCTCCCAGCCTCCATGCGTCGTCCAGCAATGAGGTGATATAATTGGCGAAAACCAGTAATTCTGCCATGTGATTTTTTTTATGCGCCTGTCACCATATTGCTGCTGAGCCCAGTCATACGCGTTGGCAAACATGTTAGCGGGTGACCATTCCTGGGGCAACTGGTAAAAGACATTTTGCGGAGATGGTGTTGAAAAAATATAATGCCAAGTCATGGTATCATGGTAATTAAAATAGGATATACCCCCGGGTCCGAAGTTTTTTTTCCGTTCACAATAATCAAGGATGTAGTCCACAGAATCATTCCCATAAGATATCTTCTCCAGAACTGTATAGATTTTGTTTGATTCAGTGCCTCCCTCGCCTCCGCCTGCCGTGTATCTGTAGTGAAATACGTTGCCAACCTCAAAGTTAAAGACCTCTTGATAAGTAAGCTCCTGGATGCCCATTTGAGAAAGTGATTGCCCTGCCAGGCTAAGGGAGGTTGTGTCGTTTGGGAAATAGCGCATATCATAAAAAACGGTGAGCCCATGATTCTGACTGAGCTTGAACTGTTTCTGATTGAAGATATGGCCGATGTTGCCATTGCCGGCATTCTTGGCCTGGAAACTGATCACTTTAACAGGTTCCGGTATGCCAAATACGGTATCATTTACCAGGAGCAAGACCTTTGCTTCAATATATGACCCATTGGTAAACTTGTAGAATTTCCAGGTATCGTTCAACCCGGCTTGGGTTTCCAGGAAGATCGTGTCCGAATTCCCGTTCAAAAAAAGCGCCTTGCCGTTTCCCTGTTTTCTTACCGTCTTCCCAAAAATGCCGGAAGAGTTGGTATCGGCACAGTTTGTTAATGGTAAGGGTTCCAGAACCGCCCTGAATGAATGGAACAACGTATCATTATTGCCAAGCGGTTCAACAGAATCCCATCGCAACGCATACTGCTGATGGTTTATTTGACTAAAAATGGTGATGCCCGGGCTGCAGATATTCTGGAAATTCTGAGCCGCCAGCTGCCCGAAGAGTAATGTTAAGAAGGCAGAGATCAAGATTCCTCCCGGTTGTAATTGTTTTCTGTTCATGGCAATTCCGATGTATGAATGTTATTATTTTATCGTTCTGATAAAGATACGCAGAGTAGTTCGCCTGGATCGCGGTCATCTGATTTCCGTTGACACCCGTGCGGAAGCGGGTTCAGCCAGGTCCACTGTGCGCATGAAATACTAAGGATCCCAATGGTCAAAAAATGGAGCAATGCCCTGATATTCATCGGGTTTTAAGAATTTTTGCCTGCATTGTCCTCTCTTTGTGTTTCAACGTGATGAAGTACATCTGTGCTGACAGGGGCCTCAGATCGATCAGGATTTCCTGTTTATCCGTTGTAACCTGCACGACACGGTTACTGGTCATATCTGTGATGCTGATGCTTTTTTCACCGGTCAGATCCGTTGAAATTTGTATGAAATCGCTTGTAGGATTAGGAAAAATCTTCAGGCTGCTGCCTGGAATTTCCGGATCCGGAGGAACGCCGACAACCAGGCAGGAACTTTGTGACTGGCTTACAATGGATGGTGAAGGGAATGAACTGGGCGCTCCAATGGTAAAGTGAATGACGCCGATATAATTTAAACTCCCGCTACCGGGAATTGTATGATAGGTATTTACGGTATAATTTCCGGGTTTCAGCGAATCGATTGTTACAGCAAGATTGAAATTACAGTAACAGTAAGCGGTGGAACCGTAATCCTTTTGAACCCATTTTAATGTGTAGCTGGCCGTTTTGACAACCTGCATGGTATACACCGCGCCGCAATTTCTGAAGGCAGTATCATCCCGCAGGATAACCGTATCCCCATGCACCTCGGCTTTTAAAATATCACTTGCAGCCGGACTAAATTGACCGATTGTTAAAACCGGAATAAGAAGGGATAAAATAAACAGTAATTTTTTCATAGTGCGCGTTGTTGAAACAACTGAATCAGGGGTCACCTGTATAACTTTTATAAAATCTATCATTCTATATTGTGCCCATAGCTGGGCTTATATCTTGATTAATATTTTTATTTCAATGTCATTTTTATTTTGATACTTTACGTAATAAACACCATTTGGAATATTTTGCATATTAAAGATTGTTCTATTGTCAAATACTTTGGTGTTAATCATCACTTGACCATAGCTGTTGAAAATGGTAATCTGTCCAGGTAATAATAAATAGGGGATGTTTACTGTAAGCATGTCCTGGACAGGATTCGGCGACAAAGTTAGTAGTGTTTTATCTTTAAAACTCTCATTCATACCAACAATACCTCCTCCATTAACAGTCTTCAGGATTGTACCTCCATCACCCACAACATACCCAGTGTCTTGTTCAGGAAAAAACACAGATTGAAGAGTAAGATTTGTGCCTGAATTTTGTGTTCCCCATGTTCTCCCACCGTTACTGGATTTTACAATCATTCCATTGCCACCAACTGAATATCCAATATTTTCATCCTGGAAATTAATTGACATTAGAGAAGCATAGATGTAATATACAGATTGCCAGGATAATCCTCCATCTGTGGTGTTTTCAATATTTGATTCACTTGTTGCAAACCCTTTTTCTGAATTGATAAAATACATGGAACTTAATCCGGTACAATAACTTGCTATACTCCAAGTAGACCCTCCGTCTATTGTTTTAAAAAGTATGTAATGAGGACTTAGTGTTCGAAAACCTAACAGATAGCCAACGCTTTGGTTTGCAAAGAAAATAGAGTAGAAATTATAACCAGTTCCTGGAAAAGTGCTATTCCATGTTGCACCACCATTGTTAGTTGTTAATAACATCGAAGAATATCCAGCGACAAATCCATTAAACTGATCAGTAAAAAATACTGAATACAGATCAATTGTTGAATCAGCATTCAATTTATCCCAGGTTGTTCCACCATCGGTGGTTTTCAAAAAAGTTCCAAGTTCTCCGACAATGAACCCATCATTTACATTTACAAAGAAAACAGATTCGAGACTTTTTGTTGTTCCACTATATTGAGGAATCCAATTTGACCCACCATTAATCGTTTTTAAAACTGTGCCTTCTGATCCAACCACATAGCCAATCTCTGAATCAAGAAAATACACTGAAGTTAATTGACTATAGGTTCCCGATACTTGCTCTACCCAGCTTTGAGCATTAATTTCTGTAATAGCAAGCATTGAAATTAGAAAAACATACAAGGTTTTCATGCAAAAATATTTATTTTTTTCAGGCCAAATGCCTTCCTGTCATGCTCAAAAAATGATCTACAAACTACTTTTAGCACCTCAACCCATGATAGCATGGTCATTGGCTATTAGGTTATCAATTGCATTAAAGTGATCCTCTTAATCAGTGGTTAATGTGCTACGATCATTTTTATGGTTTCGATTTTCTCATCCATCCTCATCTGATAATAGTAAACGCCGGGCTCCTTGTCACGTGTGTTATAATGGAATTTGTACCTGCCTTTTTGTTGTTTCTGATCAACAACCATGGCAATCTGTCTTCCGGTGAAATCAAAGATTTTTATCTGAACCAGCGCATCAGCAGGCAATTCATATTCAATCACGGCC
>Ga0074195_1002588_pt1 | contig 19592 bp, 20 predicted proteins | sample EPASupsiteHSE623_FD_64525 | JGI IMG/M metagenome (GOLD analysis project Ga0074195, IMG submission 64525) | Bioremediated contaminated groundwater from EPA Superfund site, New Mexico - Sample HSE6-23 | ecosystem: Environmental > Aquatic > Deep subsurface > Groundwater > Contaminated ...
CCCTGTAAGCCACACTTTGTGCCTTTTCAGATCGCTATACTTCATTCTTCATTTATTGCCTTTGCGCCCCGAACTTTCTCTAGATTTTCTCTATGCGGCGCTCTCTAGTAGTGATAATTAATTGACTCCATATTACGTACCAACTGTTAAACCCTTCTATTGCGGCCCGAAAGTATTCTGCGTGTGCTCTTTCGACTTTAGGAAGGACAAGAAGATATTCGTTTGGCGTGGTAATTAAACTTAACTGTCTGACTCACGTAGAAAACATTTCACACATACTGATTTTTGTTTTATAAATATGATTTAATCGATCATATGATATCGATCTTTTACTACAGGCAGATTACAAAAATATAATTTTTCTAAGATACAACTAACTCGCAAATTTTATGTCATTTTCACAAGAATCCATCTGAATGTTAAAACTTTTTTTTGAGCACCAAAAATATCAGATTCATCGCGGGCCAAGGGGAAAAGGGATAGCTGGAGCCAGCCACGAAGGGAGTACGGGAGTAGGCTGTCTCCAATCCAAAAGAGGAGGAATAGTTAAAGAAGATAATCCGCGCGTTGCGAAAGTATTTATATTTGAAACAATAATTGTATAAATTAAGAGGGATTATAATAAAACAATCAACAGTTAATGTTTTGGACGACAAAGACCAGGAATTCATTGAAACACTGAGGAGCCTGAATGTGCAACGGAATGTGGCCTCACTGATAACTTATCTAGCAAGCACTGAGGAGGCCACGTCCCGTGAGATTGAGATGGGAACAAAACTGCGACAACCTGAAGTCAGCATAGCCATGCGCACAATGCGCAATAATAACTGGATCGAAGAACACGAGGTCAAAACAGCTGGAAAAGGTAGACCCACAAGAGTCTACAAGCTCCGCGTACCTCTCGATACGATCATCGAATATTATGAGAGCGAGAAAAACAACGAAGCCGCCCGGGCGATGCAAGCAATCCAGAGGCTTAAGGAAATAACGGCAACTTAATCTCCTCAACTATTTTTGCGCCCAGGCCCACTGCTTCCTCAACAGCCGCCAGGTCTTTCATCAGGAATAACCTCTCGTTCGCGGTCTCCTTGAAGGCCACGGAGTCCATCAGGACCTGCGCATACTTGGCGCTCCTAGGGAGCCGGACCATGTAGCCTTTCAGGTCCTCCACCAGGTCGTAGTCGAAGCCATTGCGCTCCAGGAGCTTGATAACATTGTTCCTCGCGCCGATGGATTTGAGCTCACAGCGGTATTGATCCTTATTGTAGTATTCTCGTAGTGCATGGTAGAAGGCCTTGTTACCGAAAAACTGCTTGAAGACCCAAATATCGCCGAGCTTGAAAAGTGTAATGCGTTTGCGTTTCGGAATGACATCAAAGGTATTTGGCAGCATATGTGCGCCCAGAGACTGCCATCTCAGATCTATCTGGCGTTTGCGCGCCGCCGGGTCTCTGAGGAAGAGGGGTGGTGCCGGAGGGGAGGAACCCACTCATGATAGGAAGAGAGGATCTAAAATAATGGATTCACGTTAAATGGGGCTCAGTTCGCGATGGTGCAGAGACCTGGTGCAGAACCATTAGGAGTAAGCCGGTAGATATTTCCGCCCAGATCGACCTCGATATAGCTGCCTTTTGGTGTTGCGTCAATGCCATGAGTTGCCAGATAGAATGCCAGGTCTTTAGCATTCATGTGCGGATCATCGAAGCTGGATATTAGCGATTTCAGGTCTGAGAGAGAATCACTCGATGCACTGACCGTTGGCAGAGCCAACCGGATCACGATCGAGACTTGGCATATCACACTTATTTCCTTCCAGACCATAGTTATATCTAAACGATTCGAGAATCATATAGACGATTGCGTACAACTAGCAGTCTAAATTTTAACAGATCTGACTTCCGTGCCAACTCTGCGCAGATCGCCAGGAAATAGTGAGGGGCGGGGAGAGACTTGAAAAGATCTGTTGGTGGGTACAGCACTATTTTGGCAGCTCACATCTGTTCAAAATGGGAAGGCTCAGGCCCCCACCGGCCCGCTAGCCTTCACTCCATTTGGTCCTACCCATCCACCTGTAGGCCGGATGCTGCCCACTGTGGCCAGATCCTGCTTCGCGCCGAAGTACTTTCGCTGATGCTGGCATGGTCCCTGGTAACATGTCGCGCTCGGGCATGAGCACGCGCGCTCTGTGGTCACATAATAGCTCTTCTTATCACCGCTCAAAACCAACATCAAGCGGCCTTCTTCGCCGTCCCTGGCAAACGCGACCACAGAAGGCAATGGATCAATCGCGCGGCCTTTCCAGGTTAAGAGAGCTTTCACGGCTTCTACTGATTGCGTTACTGGATTCTGCATCTCGATTAATGTTCTTCCTGCCATAGTACATATCTCCAAAACCGATATAGTACTCATTTGCTATAAATAAGTATCGTTTAGTAGAGAAACTACAAAAGATTTAAATATACTTGATAGATATATACAAGGAACATGGCCGAAGAACCGAGGGTTTGCACTGTCAAACTAATGAAGCATAGAAGGATAACCATTCCCAAAGCAATCGAGGAAGCCCTACGAATAAAAGAGGGTGATGTTTTGGAAGTGTCAATAAAGAGAATTATCCCTGTTGCCGAAAGCGCATGATAAGAAGAATGTGGGTAGGAAGAACCTACCCGGAGCGTACAATATTTGGAGATATGTACGAGGCTAGATGCAATCCCCGGTGCTATAAATTTATTCTATTATGATTAGCTATTTAAGTCAAAAATGATATCTCAGTCGAAATAATAGTAATCGAAAATTGGTTTCCGGCCAGGGTGTTAGCGCACCCTGACAGGAGAAAACTCCACCCGAAGGAGATTCACGTATGTCAGAGATAGCCAATGCAAGAATAAAAACCTTTGGGCCCGCCACGCCCCAAGCCGATTTTGTATCGCCAGATGATCCTATTCTTGAGATCCCTCTTTCCGAGTTGCAGGGCCTCTTAAACGAGATGATCCTCACCTACAACCAGATAGCCGAAACGGTCCGAGATGCTGGCATATTGAGGGGTAGGGAGCTGGCCCGGATGGTCACCAGGGCCTCGGATAGCCTCAAGGCCACAAGATCACCCATCGAGAAGCTACAACTCATCAATGCCTATATTCGCCAGCTTCTAACCAAGATTCGCGAAGCTTTGAAGAGCCGGCCTGCAGAAGGCGGGAAAGTCGTTCAGGTCCTCAGCAAGATCCAGGCCAGGGCTATCCAGATTGTCGAGTATGTCAAGAACTTAACTCAGGAGAACCTCGAAAGACGAACGGAGATCGCCTTGGACTCCCAACAGGCCCGGCTAATCTTCTCAGGGGCCGGTGGTGAGCATGTGAGCCGCAAGGAGACCATTCGTGCCATGAGGAGAGCAGAAGCCCTTTGGCCCGCTTTGAGATGTGGCCACAGGCCGAATGATGGTCGCCAGACCACTAGGCTAACCGCGAAGGTCGAAGAGCTGCAAGATGTGCCAATAATCGGCTATCGTGACATTTGGCAACGGTCGGACAGACGAGTAGCATTGAGCATGTAGCTCGGAGTTTATAAAGTAATTTTCATCAATCCTATTAGTCCGAGAAGGATAGTATTAGTTGAATGCTTGCTTTAGTTGATCTGCTACTACCGTTTCGGTCTTGTTTCTATTATAATAGTAAGTATATATTATTTCTTCCACTGAATAAATATCTTGGCTCAACCGTTGCCAAGTGAAACAATCTAGTATTACTAAATTAAGGAAAAAGCATATATCCTCATACGACTGCTAACATAATGGCGAATAGAAATCTGGGCCTTGTGAATCCGCTTGATTTCTTCCATCGTCACCCAGGCCGTGGGATGGGCTAACCTCTCTTGAAACGCGTTCATTCTACGGTCGCCATTAACACCAGTATCTCGTGAACAGGGCGGCCCGGAGATCCATTGTGGTTCCCCAGCCTAGCAGATCCACTCCGGGTCCTCTACCTTGTATCCCTGATGAAAAAGTGTTTAGTGGCAGCACTTGTGCTCATGTTTATGATCAGCATCATGAATATGCTCGTGGACGTGCGGTTTGCCGTCGTGCATGTGGGAATGCTCATGTTTATCATCGTTGTGGCAACACATTTGGATTCACCTCCTATCAATATCTTTCAACGTAAGTTTTACTATATATCGTTTTCTTTCACGGAATTCCTGAGATCGAGTCATGTATCTAGAAATAGAATATGCAATATGTAGCACCATTTTGAATCACTCGAATAATTCTTAAACATGCAAAACTTTTAGCGGATAAGACGTAATAACAGATTTGATGGTATATCCTGTTCGCTATGGTGCGAGGTCATAAGATCACAGTCTACGTATATTTCAGGCTGAGTAGAGTAGCGTAATTTCTGCGAGCGCTGCAAAAGTTATGGCCGCCTCAGCGTCCATTTTTTGAATCTCCAAATCGCAACTCTTCTCCTACAATCAGGCCATGATCTGAATTGGCCCGTATACGCAAGAACTGATCTCCCCTTCGCACGCCAATATCTGGAATGGCTTGTTCCGCAATAGCACTTTCCAGGATCAACAACCCTTTGCAGCTTTTCTTAGCTAGGGTCAAGATGCATTGTTCATCATGGTCCTCGGCGTCAAGAATGATGGCTGTGAGTAGATCGAAGTCGCCGATGGTGCTGCTTTTTCTTATATCTGTGATGACCAATCTCGTCATATGCTGAAACCATCTCTTAGACACTGAAGCTTAGTAGATCGAACGAAAAGAAGAGGTGCGCCCTGGCCAGGGCAGACTTGCCAGGGCATTTCAACAGTTTAGTTAAAGGTAAAGGAGGCCTATAACCGGCTGCTGTAGCTCTTCAACGGAATCTAATCTTACTTATTAATAAGCTTTTGGGTTTTTGTAGCATATATTTGAGCGGCGTCAATTTTCAAGCAACTCAAGATGTTTCGGGTCAAAGGGATGGAAACCTGGACGTGATCCTTGTTATCTTCAGGGACCAAGCGGCGGGTGAGTTTGGGAGTTGCGTAATCTAGTAACATTATTTAAGGAAAAAAACATAAATATTAATACGATAATACCATATATTGCGAAGGGAGTCTTGCTGCTCAACTGGGAGAGAGTCGGGAATCTCTCAACCCCTTCGCCCTCCTTCACGTGACCATGGGATGGTGGCTTTCCGTCTCGGCCATTCATCCCTGGGCCACTCGGGCTATCCAGACGTGGTAAAGATGAGGGTTATGAATTGGTATAGAAATGATAACATAGATGCGTTCCGACGATTTTGTGATCAAAATAGGAATGAGCTAATTTCTATAAGGTTGATTGGTGATCTAGAGCCTATCAATGGTGTATTGTACGATTATCGGTCGTGTACTTATTTGACTGAAAACATTTTATACTACCTCATTCAATAATTACGTAGGGGTAGCGATGGAATCAGACCTTAATTTATCGAAATTTTGGTGCTGGCAGAAAAACTGTCCCGACTATGGGAAAATGGGTGCCGGAAACATAGTTTTAAAGGAGCGATACGGGAAGGATAACAGAGCACTTCTCAAATGCAAAACCTGTAGCCATTGCTTCAGCGAAACTCACGGAACACCATTCTTCGGCCTTAACGCATCAATGGATGAAGTCTGCCGAACACTGGCACAGATTCCAGAAAAAGGAAGCATTCGTGGCGTTGCTCGATCAACGGGTCATGATAAAAGTACGATATGCAGGTGGATCGATCTCGCGGGCAAGCATTGCAAAGACGTGTCAGATTATTTTTTGAAAGAACTTCGCCTTGATCGCGTGCAAGTTGATGAGATATGGTCATATATAAAAAAAGGAGAAAAACGTCGATGCCAACGATTTGAACGAGTACGGTGATATCTATAGTCTAACTGCAATAAAACCTGATACGCGACTCTTTTTAAGCCATCATGAAGGGAAAAGAACTGCAGATGATTGTATCGAATTATTTCACGATATCGAAAGACGTCGTGCAATCGATTCACCGATCCCTGTTTTTACTTCCGATAATTGGGACCCTTTTGAGGAGGGGCTTCTCAATGTCTATGGTTTTCTTGAGACACCGTCTTATTGCGGAATCGGAAGAAAACCCGATCCGATTCTTGGGCACTGTCTCAAAATCAAGTGATTTTTGGAGATTAACGTCGCATGATAGCGAAATCACTGAATTAGCCTTATTATCGGCGATGCATAGTGCATTTGGTGTTTAATCCACAAATATATGCTCATTTGCTCAGAATATTTGTTACTCATCTGAAAAAGTGATTCCGAGGTGTATCCCAGAAACACCAACCATCACTTGAAAACGCGACAGTGCCGATTCTTGTTCCTTACCCCAATCTGAAGTATGCAAAGGTCTGCAAGAAAAGGAAGAATGGACGACTCATTGAGGTAATACAGCGCATCGTTTATGGTGATCCCAAGGAGATACGGCAATTGCTTGATGTCGATTCTGGTGGAAAGATCAATACTGCGTATATTGAGCGACTAAATCTCACAATTCGAAATTCATTGGCTCGATTCGTGCGCAAAAGCATGAATTGCAGCAAGGTCTGGGGAAGGCATACTCATGCCCTAGACTTTTTCCAGGCTTGGTACAACTTTATCAAGCCTCACAAGTCACTTCGGCTAAGAGTAGATCTGGGTAGGAAAAAATGGATGAAAAGAACTCCTGCGATGGCAGAAGGACTGACTGACCATGTCTGGACGATTAAAGAGCTAATGACCTTCAGAGTGCCTATTCAATGATATGAGTACACGACCCGATTATCGTCTCAGGCCATTAGTAACTGCTGGCATCTTCATTCTCTTGACGCGTTTGGTAATTCATCCGGCATTCTACTCGTTAGATGACCTCGAGAGTCTACATTATTTGGGCCCTGCAGTCCCACAGCATTTACATAACCGAGTGTTATTAATCTGAAGCAAAGACATATATCCTCACACGAACATGTGGCAATTGGCGAAGGAAAATCTTGGTCCCCTCCAAGGAGAATTGGGCGTCCATCTAAGTCCGCCGGATTTTCCTTCCCGTCATCGGCTGGGCCGTGGGTAGCTAACCGTCTGCTTCTTCCATATCCCATGGCCTTCACGCTTCGGTGGTCAAGTCCGTACTCCATCGACCAGAGGGGCAGACAATTCGAAAATGGTGATAAGATATGATGCATAGAGAAGAAATGGAGGAATCTGAAATGGATTGCGGAAAAAGTGTGTGGGAACACATCAGCGAAGATAAAAAGAAGGCGTTCATGAAGGCAAAATTGGATTTTAAGATTAAGAAAGTGCAAGCAAAGCTGGATTTCTTGAAAGAACTTCAGAAAATCTTCGAATAAACACATAACCACGAAGCTTTGAGCATGAATTTGGTATCTTTAGATCCTGAGGTACCTAAAATCAATAACATTAGTAACCGTGATGTAGTAGACGTAGTGAAAGAGGAGAGAAAAGAAGAAGATACGTCTAAGGGGTTGACGGGAGATAATTTACGCAGTTTCCAAAGGCAATGTCTGGAATTAGCCTGCGTTTGATAGCGATTTTCAGGTGACGCAGACGAAAATTGGATACTTTATCTCCCGTCAACGACTAAGTTATCAATGCCTTCTGTGGAAGGAACTATGCCTTCTTTTCCGGGCAAAACGACAAAATGCTACGTCACAACATCGCCACTTCTCACGATAGCGATTAAGGCCGACGTAGTAATATCAGAGTACTACGTTGGTGTAGTCGCAGTTTCGATCGATAGTGAAAGTCACGGCGTCGATGTCTCCGAGAAGATCCAGTCCGCCTCGATTGCAGAGTATGGCATGAATGGATGGGTCGATCCTCGGAAGATCGCCAATGCATTGAAGCATCCGATTGAAGAAATCATCATGTGGCTTGATGCGAATTACTACAAGTACACCAGGGCGGATGGCTCCACAGGCTACACACAAAGATCCTCGGAGGCGGAAACGTGACAGAACCAGAGGCCTTACAGCATCGCCGCCAAATCCTTTTGAAGCAGCTTTGCAAGGCTGCCGACGAGATCAAGCGGATTGATGACAGATTATCGAATCTCCTGGCAGGCAATCGAGGCCAGGGAGGAGCAGGAGCAGCATAAATAAGGTAAATCAACATCAAGAGCCACACGCCTCAATGTTCTACGACATGATGCGGCCAGTCATTTCCAGAACTGCCACCAGCCCTTTTTCTTGATCTCTTCTTCACCCGGCTTCAAGAGTGTAACTTATGCCGTCCACCAGCTCTTAGGGTCAAACTCATTATTCTTGAAGTCCTTAACTATGGCGTGACCAGTATCCACAAGCAGTTTATTAAAATTCTTACCATCCAGATAGCAGATTGCCACCCATCGGCTATAGATGTCTTTGCCGGTCTTATCATCGAGGTCTAAGGATACCGTTCTCCCCAAAAGCCATGCCTTTGTGAAATCTGATGCATCTTTCCGGCAGCACAGGCTTTAACGCCTCTGGTTTCCGGGCAATCGATATCTTCAAGTCTGCTCCTGATAATGTCCTCTGAGATCCGGCTATCATGGTCCTGAATTGTCACATTGAAGGTATCCCCGTCCACAACCTTGGATAATCTTCCCGTGACTTCATCTGGTGAGCTGGTCTCCAGGGCAACCAGGAGCAACAGTGACAGCAAAAAGAGGGTTTTAGTCTGTTTCAGGGTTCTATTCATCTCTTTGTATGTTATTCATACGTTCTACTAATGTAAAATTGCTTTGATGCAATAGTATTCCGGCAAAACTACTTATCTTTACCAGTAGAATAGTCATATCATGTTAGGAGTTCTTGAGCGGTTAATCAAGCCACAAAAGAGAGCCGTGGTTCATTGCACTTCTCGGATGGACTCAAAAGTGTTGGAACTCCAGACGGCCAAGGAGATCTTGGCCGAGGTCTTCCGGGTCAGGCTCTCGGAGGTGGATGAGATGATCCAGAACCGCTTTGAAGATGCCAGCTCACAAGAATGCTGTCCAGAGGAAGAGGGGCTGTGGCCACAGGAGTTCAGGCTGGATAAGTAATCTTTCACCACCAGTCGCCGTCATTTTGTTCTGCTTTTTCGATTACAGTGACATTGTTCTTTAGGATCAACATTTGTCCCTTGGCCGTATTCTTGATGATGAACTCATAAGCGTTATACTTCACCAACGTTCCTGTGATAGGTTGCCCTTCACCAACGAAATGTACCGTAATTTTTTTGCCAACGAGTTGGCGGAAGAACCCTTCAAGTTCTTTGTTCGATGTTTCTTTGGCCTCTTGAATTATCTCGCTTGAGGTAACTGGCAGGTGCATCTGCTTTTCAGTCTTTGTGGTATGTTCGTCTACCAAGCATTTGCCCTCTTTTTCAATGTTTTTCTGCCGGGGCTTCGTTGGCTGTGAAATATGCTCTTTGAAGCATTTGATATACGAGAAATCGATCGTGGTGCCATCAGTTCTTTCCACGAAGAAGCAATGAGTGCCGAAGGAATTTGTGTCAATGTAGATGCGATGAACCCCAGTGCCTATCTTCTCCAAACCTTTTGCGCCACGGAACCTGAGCGCAGCTACCAGGAAGTCTCGTTCTTGATCTGTGACTGTGTCTCCTACGTTGTATTTTGCTAAAGTATTTCGAGCAAAATCGAAAGCGTCAGTCCAGGTCGAAAAGTTAAAAGGGCCCAATTTAATCTTATCACCATCATCAATCACTATTCCTACGCTTGCCTTCTCTTTTCCTACCTTATTTGCGGTCATGGGCCTCCTTTTTTACCTCATGTATTGGTTGTAGCCTTCGACAGTTCCTGTAATTGGCTGGCCTCCTGAGACCAAGCGAATGGTGATCTTCTTGCCCATGAGCTGGGGATGAACTGCGTTGGAGCATGCTTCTTTGTTATATTATCTGCTTCGTTCATCAGGTCTCCTCTCCACTAGAGCGCTCGCGGGCTAGCCGCTATCAGCCGCTCTTCTCCAGCTCTTTCTTTACCCTCTCGACTAGCTCAGGGTACTTCTTGGCCAATCCTTCTTCTATTAATGTCCTAATCTCATCGCTCATTGAGAATTGAGGTTGGGTCATCCATAAGGACTTGAGAGTCCCTACGGCCAAAGGAGACCAAGTCGAGATCCTGGGACTCCTCTTGGCATCAGATATCGCTTTTGCTATCGCATCCTGACATATGGTTACTCCTCTAATAGTTACTTGTGTAATAGTTACTCCTTCAGTAACTACTTCTCCAGTAACTACTTCTTCAGTAACTACTCCTTCAGTTATTACTTCAGCAATATGCTCGTCTGTAGTAGCTACTTCGGCTCTGTGTATCTCTGTGATGGTTGAGCTTCCTGTATTTACTTCTTCAGCACTCTTTTCTTTAGTAGTTACTTCTTCAGTAGTTACTTTGGCAGATTCTATTCGTTTTAGGTTTGTTGGCGCTTTCAGAATTGCTTCTAGACCTTTCCCCATCGTCATTGCAGCACTTCCTTCACAAGATTGGAGTAGGCAATTGCGCCGGGAGACTCCGGGTCGTAGAGGAATATGGGCAGACCATGACTGGGTGCTTCGCTGAGCTTTACGCTACGTGGAATGATTGCGTCGAAAACCTCTTTTCCGAAGTGCTCACGAACCTGTTTTACTACCTCTTTGCTCATATTAGTCCTGCCGTCGTACATAGTAAGAAGGTACCTGATGTGCAGATTGCTGTCGAGCATGTCTTCTTTGCATATATTGATGATCTGCAATAGGTTGCTCATGCCTTCCATTGCAAAGTACTCGGTCTGGATGGGTACTAGAATTGTGTTGGCAGCTACAAGGGCATTCACAGTCAAGAGCCCGAGTGATGGTGGAGTGTCTATTATTATGAAATCGTAATCTCTTATATTTTCCAGCCTCTTCTTCAGGATGTTTTCTCTCCTGAACTTGTTGGCAAGCTCAATCTCAGCACCACTCAGGTGGATATTCGCTGGGGCTATATCTAGCCCATTAACAGAGGTATGAATTATAGTATCCTTTATTTCCAAGTCCTCGACCAGGACGTTATAGATAGATTTCTTTAGGCTCCATCTGTCTATTCCCAGGCATGTGGTGGAGTTTCCTTGTGGATCGAGATCTATTAAAAGGACCCTCTTACCTACAATAGCCAGTCCAGCAGACAGGTTTACTGAGGTGATGGTCTTTGCTACACCTCCTTTCTGGTTAGCTACAGTGATAACTACCATATTTTGTCCTCCAGCCTCTATAAATTCAGAAGATGCATAAATAGTTACTGATGTAGTTTTTACTAATACACTAATTAGTTATGTAGTAACTACTACACAAGTCTATAAAGTAATTATTGCATGAGTAACTACGGAATATAATTTCTCTTTCGGAATCTGTTCTATTTCTATGGCATTACGAAAAAGAGTTTAGGAAAATGCCACAGAACTATATCTTGATCGCCAATGCAGCCTCGGCCCGTTGTAGTACTACATTATCGTGCCTTTGTGGCCATGATGTGGTACTACAAATAGAAGAATTCTTAGAATATATCTTTGGCCGCTTCTTGATCGATGACTCTCAGCTTTGACTTTTCAGGAACGTAGTACTTCAGCTTCGTATCTGTGGTCAAGAAGTAATCCACATTGTAGGCCAGTGCATACCCCAAATGTACCAAGTCAGTATCAGTTAACCTGTAATCTATTCGCTCGCCTTTCTTGTACTTCTCAACCAGCCTGTAACAAGCATCCGCCACAAGTGCATTAGGGTAGAGAAATCTAAGATCGAGAGCACCCCAAAAATCAATCAAATTATGGAGTTCGCTTAGATCGTGATCAGACTTTTCTTTTTCTCCTCGGAGGCATTCAATAACGCTTTCTCCAAGGACGGAAATCGGTACAAAGGGGATGATATGAGGAGCCGTGCTCAAGTGGTTTAAGAGCTTCTGCATATTGACGGGCTTGATATCTTCCCGGTCAGATTTAAAGCAAAAGAAGAAGATTGCTGAGTCTATCGCTACCTTAATGGCATTCATCAAAGATGCTTTCTAAGTTCTTCTTCATCTCATTGAACTCTTCCTCTGTGACACGCCAGGTTATCTCTCCGTGGATATTTACGGCACCACCATAAGGAAGCATGTCTTTGAGCATCTCATTATTTCCAGCCATTTTATCCTCCTTTAAATGCTCGTCATACAAGTATTTTAAGCTTCCTAATTTGCATCAATGCCGTACACTGCGAGTTATACATAGTGCCTTATCCAACCTATCCGAATCAGCCTAAATTCTCTTCAGCCTAACTCTCCATTCCACTACACTATGGAATGATTTATCGACAATTGCCCGATATTGGTTTTTCGATAGCAGTGAGCCACAAAAGAAGCTGTATAATCTGGAGCGCAACATCAGGGAGTTTGAGCTGGAAAGGGATCTTATAATAATATCCTGTGGTTTAAAGGGCATCGAAAAAAAAAGTAGGGGATTACAGGTTACATGCACTGCTCAGAGACGGAGCTAGCCATTGTATCCCAGCTCCTTGGCTCTAGCGAATGCTGCATCAGCTTCTGTAGTACGACCTAGCGCCTTGAGAACAGCGCCTTTGTTGTACCAGGCATCAACAAACTGCGGATTGATCTTGATGGCCTGGTCGTAGGCATTGATTGCCTCATCGTGCTTGCCTAGATCATTGAGAGCATTGCCTTTGTTGCTCCAGGCTTCTGCATACTTAGGATTAATGCTGACGGCTTGGTCGTAGGCATTGATTGCCTCATCGTATTTGCCTTGACCATAGAGAGCATTGCCTTTGTTGCTCCAGGCTTCTGCATACTTAGGATTAATGCTGATGGCTTGGTCGTAGGCATTGATGGCCTCATCGTACTTGCCTTGACCATAGAGAGTAATGCCTTTGTTGTACCAGGCATCTGCAAACTGCGGATTAATGCTGATAGCCTGATCGAAAGCCTTGATGGCCTCGTCGTACTTGCCTTGACCATTGAGAGCATTGCCTTTGTTGCTCCAGGCTTCTGCGCTCTTTGGATTGATCTTGATAGCCTGGTCGTAGGCATTGATTGCCTCATCGTGCTTGCCCTGACCATTGAGAGCATTGCCTTTGTTGCTCCAGGCTTCTGCGCTCTTTGGATTGATCTTGATAGCCTGGTCGCAGGCATTAATGGCCTCATCGTGCTTGCCTAGATCATTGAGAGCATTGCCTTTGTTAATCCAGGCATTCGCATACTTAGGATTAATGCTGATGGCCTGGTCGTAGGCATTGATTGCCTCATCGTGCTTGCCTTGACCATTGAGAGCAACGCCTTTGTTAATCCAGGCTCGTGCATACTTAGGATTAATGCTGATGGCTTGGTCGTAGGCCTTTATGGCCTCGTCGTACTTGCCTAGATCATCGAGAGCATTGCCTTTGTTGTACCAGGCATCGGGCAGCTGTGGATTTATGCTGATGGCCTGGTCGCAGGCATTAATGGCCTCATCGTGCTTGCCTAGATCATTGAGAGCATTGCCTTTGTTGTACCAGGCATTCGCATACTTAGGATTAATGCTGATGGCCTGGTCGTAGGCATTGATTGCCTCATCGTGCTTGCCCTGGTCATTGAGCGTAGCGCCTTTGTTGCTCCAGGCTTCTGCATCCTGTGGATCAATGCTGATAGCCTGATCGAAAGCCTTGATGGCATCATCGTACTTGCCTTGACCATAGAGAGCTGCGCCTTTGTTGCTCCAGGCTTCTGCATACTTAGGATTAATGCTGATGGCTTGGTCGTAGGCCTTTATGGCCTCGTCGTACTTGCCTTGACCATAGAGAGCATTGCCTTTGTTGTACCAGGCTTTTGCATACTTAGGGTTAATGCTGATGGCCTGGTCGTAGGCATTGATTGCCTCATCGTGCTTACCTTGACCATAGAGAGCTGCGCCTTTGTTGTACCAGGCATCTGCAAACTGCGGATTAATGCTGATGGCCTGGTCGTAGGCATTGATTGCCTCATCGTACTTACCTTGACCATAGAGAGCTGCGCCTTTGTTAATCCAGGCATCGGCCAGCTGTGGATCTATGCTGATGGCCTGGTCGTACGCATTAATCGCATCTTCATATTTTCCTTGGTTGTACAGTTTGACACCTTTGGTTAACCATTTTTCTGCAGCTCCTTTTTCGAGTCCATTGTTCGGTGTTTGCAGCGTTAATGAAGAATTCACATTCCAAGAACCACCCCAGGCAAGCGCAGGCGTGCAAAGAAGCAGACTGGCGAGAAGGATGACCGGCAGGATACCTATCTTCGACAAAATATCACCAAGTCTATCCATGTCTTCTGCCAATACTTAAAAGGTTGGTGCCGACTGACTTGTCGGTTCTGTTGAATCTTGTGGTGGTGGCCTGGCAAAAACTGCAACAATTGACCATCCAAAATGTCCTACCACCACAGGATGCAACAGAACAGACCTCCCTAGAATTTAAGTAGCTCTAATTATAAAGAAAACCCTGGTGAGAGTATTGGCGGACAGAATTGCATTATGCATGATGATTTTAATACTGATTACCGCTTTAACCAGTGGAAAAATTGCAGGTAGTACTACGGGAAAAATGGTTATAGATGAGAGTGTGGAAGTTGAAAACTGTCTTGTGGATAAAGGGCTTTATATCAATGGCGGAGTAGGGTTCTGTTGCATCCTGTGGTGGTGGCCCTGTAAAACCAATATCAATCGACTGTTCAAAATGCCCTACCACCACAGGATGCAACAGTACAAGTCAGTCGGTACCAACCATATAAGTATTGGCGGAAGACATAGATGGACTAGGTGATATTTTGTTGAAGAGAGGTATCCTGCCAGTCGTCCTTTTCATCGGGCTGCTGCTTTTCATGCCCGTTTTTGCTTGGGATATGAATTCTGAATTCTCGCTGCGAACAATGAATGATGGACGCGTTATAGGAACGGTTGAGAGTACAAAGCCTGTACCAGTGATCGATCAAGGGACATTAGAAGAATGGTTCAATGAAGTTTCGAACTAGGCAAACAGGGAAAATACGATGAATCCATCAGAGATTAAAGGACAAAAGAATAGAGTTCACAAGGCTCTCAGCTAGCAATGATCTTTAATAATCTCAAGATTTTATGGGAACGGATGATGTTCAAATTCGACCTGGGAATGAGGATGCATGAGACGACGTTGCAATATTTTTTATTTATCAATAATCTTGATATTGATTATTGGAATAGCAGATCCTGCGAGTTACATGTACGAAAAGGCGATGGTTAAAAATGTGAGCTATACGAGCATAATTTCGGTTGTTGGCTCGTATGGCTTTTCCGGGGCTAAACTGGTAGAGGGAAGGCTTGAATCTCACCTTTCCTCAAATAATAGCACTCTAGGAGTCGTGATGGAATCAGGCATCTGGTCCAAAGTAATAAATCCGTACTCCGAACTTGTGGAAACGTCAACTGAAACGGGTGAATCAATATCCAAGGAGAAGACCGGCAGTACTCAAGAATCTTTGAAAAATGAAGAAAAGATCGGTGACAATAAATCCCTTGAACCGTTATTTCATGCTCTAAACGATTCGGATAGCAAGGTGCAGATGAATGCAGCCAACGTACTAAAAGATCTGGGATGGGACATTTCAGCAGAAGAAGATAAAACGAATACAAAGCAAATTGCCTCTGCTGCTTCAAGCAAACAGGCAAAGGAGATGCTGGACAAGGGCCGCACCCTTGCCTCCCAGGGAAAGCTCGAAGAAGCCGTCCAGGCATTCGATGAGGTCCTAAAGGCTGATTCTGAAAATATCTCTGCTTGGTACTTAAAAGGCACGGTCCTCGCTTGGCAAGGCAAGAGCCAGGAAGCGTATGATTGTTACGATAAGGTTGCCACTGTAAAGGTCGAAGGCAGCATCAATGGCGCATCGATCATCAGCGGCACCGTTCTATTGCAGTTGGATCAAATGCAGCCTCGCAAATCCGGCATATTCAATAGTTATATAGGCGGCAGCGTTTTAGACCCCTATGGCCGTCTGCCTATTATCGATAGTATTATCGGCACCCTGGTGCTCAGTGGAGGTGCGCCGATGACTGAAGGCTCTTCCAGGATCAAGGTCTGTTCTTCCGGTTGTGACTATACCGAATTTAAGTCCGCAATTGAAGCCGCAATACCCGGAGAGACCATCGATGTGGCGGAAGGCACATACTTCGAGGATATCAATATCACGAAGTCGCTTTGGTTCCGATCTGCTGGGAAGGGAGTGAAATACAGGGGAATGATCCAGAGCAATGGATTCCCCGTGACATTTGATGGTGAATCGACCAATAGTTTTGCTGCTGTTAATTTGTATTCCAAAGGTGTTCCGGATGAGATTCTTGGCCTAAACGATCTAGATCGTAATATTCGGTTCGTATCACTCATGGCGCTGGCTCGTGAAAATGATTCGAGAGCCATTGAGCCGATGACGGCGCTCCTGTATGATGATGACAAGGATGTTAGAGTAGCTGCCGCCGAGGCTCTTCTCAAGATGGGCATTAGCAGCCAGGCTGAGAAAGGTGTAGCTCTCTATTTGACTGAAAAAAAAGAAGCAGCGCAGCAGATTATTGACATGGCCATTAAACAGGATTCTGCAGATGCTAATGCCTGGTTTTCTAAAGGATTCCTCATGGAGCTGCAGAAAAATTATAGTGCATCGATAGACTGCTATCAAAAGGCTATCGATTTGAACCAGAGCTTTATTGAGGCCTGGCTAAAGGAGGGATCTCTCTTTGAAGATCAGGGCCAATATGACAAAGCTCTCAATTGCTACACAAAAGTCCTTAGTCTCCGCCAGAATGACGCAGCAATCTGGCATGAGACTGGAGCAGTTCTTTTGGAGACGGGCAATCTCAGCGGCGCATGGGATTTTTATAATAAAGCTTTGCATATGGAATCGAAGGACGCAACGCTCTGGTCGTCTGAATGGGCGAAAAAGGGCGATTCATTTTGTAAATCTGGCAGATATGGCCTGGCTGTCGAATGCTATAACGCATCTATGCGGCTGAGTTCCCAAGACCCAGCCATCTGGAATGCAAATGGCTGTGCTTTGGCCGCCCAGGGGAGATATGATGAGGCTGTTAAATGCTTCTTGCATTCAACAGTTCTTGATCCCCTGTATTCGCCCCCCTGGTTCAATCAGGGTGTTGTCCTCAAGCGTATCGGCAAAATCGATGAGGCACTGAAATGCTATGACGAAGCCATAAGGTTGTCTCCGGCATATCCCGATATCTGGAAGGCCAGAGGAGATGCTTTGCAGGCTCTGGGCCGCAATTCAGAGGCAGGCGCAAATTACGCTGTTGCGAAGAAATTGAGTAGAGATTCAAGCTCTGGAAGCCAAAGTATAGCTGAGACCAAGTCCACGTCCAGCAACGTCATCACCGAGAGGACCGAACTTGAGACCGATAGACAGTTATCAAAAAATTCCGGCCAGCCGACGCCCATCTATGATGATCCCCAAATCAACAATGTCATAGCCTCCTGGAAATCTCACCTCGGAAATGAATCAAAGGGCAGCATTAGAAAAACGGCTGTGAAATCGCTAACATCCCAATCTACAAACCCACGCTGCATATGCAACTCGTCCGGAGACCAGAGCCACCCGGTCGTGGGAGGAAACAACCAGGTGGGATACTATGTGGCCTGGATGGACAACCGTACAGGGAGTCCTGATATCTATCTCTATAGCCTGGCTTTGGAGGAGGTGCTTCCCTTTGCAGTAGGCCCGTATGAGGATATGTATCCAGATATTGATGGCAGCACCATCGCCTGGACATCTCGTAATCCTCTGAATAAATACAGAATCGAGGACTACTGGTCCGTCTGGGCTTTTAACATGTCCAATGCCAGTGCTAAGGAACTGGTCTATGGCCTGTGTAATGCCACATCTATCTCGCTTCGGAAGGATTATCTGACCTACACTGACCAGCCCGTGCGCATCTTCGGTACAAGGATCTACAAGAAGCTGCTCTATGGAGAAGAGAAATCTCCCGTAATTCCTCCAGCCGGATCAAATCCTAGGTCAGGAGGAGAGTTTGTAGTCTTCCAAAGCAATAAAAGCGGTAACTTTAGCGATAAAAGCGATAGCTGGGACATCTATATCTTTAAAGGAGACCGTAGTCCTGTGCCCCTGCAAACCGATGCCTATGACCAGATTAATCCTTCCACAGATGGGCGTACTATTGTCTGGCAGGACAACAGAAGCGGTAATTGGGACATCTATGCCAACGACCTGAACAGCAGTCGGGAGATGCAGATAACCAAGAACCAGGCAAACCAGACCCATCCCGATGTGGATAACGGCGTCATAGTCTGGCAGGACAACAGAAACGGCAATTGGGACCTTTATGCCTATGACCTGAAGGCGCAAAAGGAGAAAGCTATCTGCACGGATGCCGGGAACCAGACCCAGCCGCGAATAAAGGCCGGACTGATGGTCTGGACAGATGATCGCAATGGAGATCTGGACATATATCTCTGCGGGAGTCCTTCGGTCTGATGGCAGGCCGATCGCTCATTTTTTTCTGGTGATATAAATGAGACGACTTTGTAATATTTTGTCAATGAGACTGCTGGCCGCTATCCTCGCCGGGCTGCTGCTTTGCATACCCGCATTTGCCTGGGGTGATTCTTGGGGCAACAGCTCTGCCTTCGAGGTGCAAACAACGAATAGCGGGCTAGATAAAGGATCTGCCGAAGAATGGTTCAACAAAGGTGTCGAGTTGAATTACCAGGGCAAGCACGATGAGGCCATCAATGCCTACGACCAAGCCATCAGCATTGATCCAAAGTATGCAGAAGCCTGGATTAACAAAGGCGCTACGCTCAATGGTCAAGGCAAGTACGATGAGGCAATCAAGGCTTTCGATCAGGCTATCAGCATTGATCCAAAGTATGCAGAAGCCTGGAGCAACAAAGGCAATGCTCTCAATGGTCAAGGCAAGTACGATGAGGCAATCAATGCCTGCGACCGGGCCATCAGCATTGATCCAAAGTATGCAGAAGCCTGGATTAACAAAGGCGTTGCACTCTATGATCAAGGTAAGTACGATGAGGCAATCAATGCCTGCGACCGGGCCATCAGCATTAATCCAAAGTATGCAGAAGCCTGGAGCAACAAAGGTGCAGCTCTCAATGGTCAAGGTAAGTACGATGAGGCCATCAATGCCTGCGACCGGGCCATCAGCATTAATCCTAAGTATGCAGAAGCCTGGAGCAACAAAGGCAATGCTCTCAATGGTCAAGGCAAGTACGATGAGGCAATCAAGGCTTTCGATCAGGCTATCAGCATTGATCCACAGGATGCAGAAGCCTGGAGCAACAAAGGCGCTACGCTCAATGGTCAAGGCAAGCACGACGAGGCAATCAATGCCTACGACCAAGCCATCAGCATAAACCCACAGCTGGCCGATGCCTGGTACAACAAAGGCGCAGCTCTCGATGATCTAGGCAAGCGCGACGAGGCCATAAAGGCCTACGACCAGGCTATCAAGATCAATCCAAAGAGCGCAGAAGCCTGGTACAACAAAGGCAATGCTCTCTATGGTCAAGGCAAGTACGACGAGGCCATAAAGGCCTACGACCAAGCCATCAGCATTAATCCTAAGTATGCAGAAGCCTG